>ERZ651768.845-NODE-845-length-22656-cov-10.187254_pt1 | contig 22656 bp, 19 predicted proteins | sample MGYA00514754_ERZ651768 | MGnify/ENA metagenome assembly ERZ651768
CTGCAGGTGCCGAATTCTTGCCCCGAGGGCAGTTTCGCCCAATCGGGGATGTACTCATAGGTGTATTTGCCGCTTCCGACCGTGGCCATGACGAGGTCCCTCCTACCAACGAAATTTTCATATATCAAGTGTCGCCGAGGCACGCCTGGCGTTCGCCCCAATACTACCACAGGAAGGTGAGAAAGGACTTAAGTTCTAAATCCTACTGTTGTAGCCGTAGTAGGGCAAGACGTCGGTTTTACCCCAGTCCTTGTAGAATTCTTTCACAAAGGGAGTGAGACCTTGGGCCAGTTTCTGGGCCTCCAAGGCTTGCTCCTCAATCGGGCGTGAGAACTGCTCTCTGATCTCCCGCAGGACCTCGGCTTTGTCCATCTTGATGAACGTTCCGCCCCGGACCACCACTTCTCCTTGGATTATTACCGTGTCCACGTGGGACGCTTTGCCCCGGTAAAGCAGTGTGTCCACCACGTTGATTCCAGGGTCTGTGTACGGCTCTGTCATGGCGTCCAAGTCCAGCAGCACGAGGTCGGCGAAACGGCCTTTCTCTATGGCCCCGATCTTGCCTTGGAATGACGTGGGTCGCGCAGCGTTGGCGGTGGCCAGCCGGAGGGTTTGGTGGGAGTCCAATGCTGGGTTGCTCATTCCGGGTTGGCGGTGGAGTTTGGCAGCGAGACGCATCTCTTGAACCATGTCGTCATCGTCGTTGATGGCCGTGCTGTCGGTGCCCAAGGCCACGTTAACGCCCTTTCCAAGCATGGAATTCACCGGAGAGATGCCGTTCTTGAGGCGCAGATTGGAACTAGGATTGTGGCATGCTGTGGCGCCAGTGCGGGCCATGATGTCTATGTCTTGTTCAGTCAACCATACGGAATGCGCGCAGGAGACCTCTGGCCCCAAGAACCCCAGGGTGTCCAAGTGTTCTACGGGACTGTGGCCCCAGGTACGGACGCCGTACTCTTTCTGGTAAAGGCTCTCTGCTAGATGGATGTGGATGGCCGAGTTGGTTCGAGAAGCCTCTTCCTTGGTTCGAAGTAGGAAATCGTCGGAGACCCATTGCACGTTGCTGGGGCTGAGGAGCACCGTAACCCTAGAATCGTGGTCGTTGGCGTATTTCCGGTGCAGGTCTTGGAAGACCGAGAAGTATTCGTCTTCCGAGAGGTCAACGGCTGACAAGAAATGCCGCAATGACCCGGCCAAGTCGCTGGGCAGGCCGGACATGAATTGGTCGTCGTCTTTATAGACAACCCGGTTCCGGCTTCGGAAATAGACTGAGAAGGCAGTGCGCATACCGGCGGCGCTGAACCCCCTCAGCACCTCCGAAACATCGTCTGCCAACCCTTTGGCAGGCGTTTGGGCGTGGTTGTACATCGTCGTGGTGGTACCGGACTCGATCATCTGGATAGCGGTGTAAAGGCTCATAAGATAATGGTCGTAAGGACGGCGGCCCCAACCGGATAGGATCCAGGTCTCTAAGCAATCGTCGATGCACCCGTTCTGAAAGGTGCTGACACCGCGGCCGTGGTGATGCGCGTTCACCAGGCCCGGTATCACCACATAACTAGGCCCTCCCAGTTCTTCGTCCGCGTGGTGAACGGCCTTAATTTCGGCGTAAGCGCCCACGGCTTCGATGATACCGTCACGCTGAAATACAGCCCCATCCGAGATGACCCGGCTGGCTTGGGATTCGACCCCTGCCTCGCAGATGACGTACTTGCCACGAATGATCGAGGTACTCATTAATCCCTCCGCTATCAGGCCTAAATGGTGGCCTTGTCAGAATTGGCTGGACTATATGAGCCGGGATGTGGGCTGTCAAGCAAACTCCGGGTTTGTAAGGCCTGCGTTGAATTGCCCGAAGTCGTGGATTACACTTGAGGGAATCTCGAACCACTCAATGCATTGACGGAGATTCCCATGCCCAATCTAGACGGAAAAGTTGCCTTGATTACAGGTGCAGGAGGTATGCGTGGGGTGGGCCGAGCTACGGTCATGAAACTGGCCGGCCAAGGCGCCGATATTGCGTTGAGCGACGTGCATCGTCAGGCGTCGGACTTGCCACCAGCCGAGGTTAGGAACGAGTGGGGTGGTATCGAGACCGTTTCTCAGGAGGTTCAGGCTCAGGGCCGCCGGGCCGTTCCGATTTATTGCGACCTGTCTGATCCTCGCGAGATCGAGCACTTGGTTGAGCAGACGATGAGTCAGTTTGGGCGTATCGATATCCTGGTCAATAACGCCAGGGCCATCATTGGCAAAGACAAGGTTCCAGTGACGCAGTTGGAAAAAGAGGTCTGGGACCATTTCTTGGCCATCAATACCACCGCCGTGTTTTTAACCACCAAGGCGGTAGCGCCGTACATGATCGACTCCGGCAGAGGTGGCCGGATAATCAACATCGCCTCCAACGCAGGAAAGCAGGCTAGCGCTAATGGGGCAGCCTACTCGGCTTCCAAGTTCGCAGTGGTGGGATTGACCCAGGCCACGGCTATGGATCTGGCGCCCCACAACATCACCGTCAACGCCGTTTGTCCCGGCCCAATCAACACCGACCGTATGAGTTATTGGGAGCGTGACCAGGCCCAAGAACGAGGCATCAGCCAAGAAGAATTCCGGAGTCAGGTCGTCGGTAGTGCTGCGCAGAACACTCCGCTCGGCCGTATCGCTGAGTCCCAGGACGTGGCCAACATGGTAGCCTTCTTGGCTGGCGACGACGCATCATTCATTACTGGCCAGTCCTACAACGTGAACGGGGGGCAACTCTTCCACTAGGTTGAAATACCATGACAAACCGCGACACTCAATCAGTGGTATCCAGCACCAAGGCCTACTACGACGGTCCGGCGGACCAGATATACCGTACCATCTGGGGCGACAACATCCACCTTGGCGTGCCTTGTAGCGACAAATGCCCTCATCCGGAGGCCATGGAACACACGAATGAAATCATGGCCCAAGCGGTACATCTGAGCCCGAACGCCAGAGTGCTGGACCTGGGCTGCGGCTACGGCTCTACGGCACGTTACTTGGCGAAGAACTACGGATGCCCCGTCACTGCCACCAACATCAGCGAGAATGAGTTGGAGCTGGCCTGGGAGCGCACTTTGGAGGCTGGCCTGGACGAGCTGATCGAATACGAATACGGAGACTTCCACGACCTGATATACGCCGACGACTCGTTCCAGGTGGTCTGGAGCCAAGAGGCTTTCTTACACGCAGCTGACAAGTCAAAAGTCCTGTCCGAATGCCGAAGGGTCCTTGTACCTGGGGGTACTCTGGCCTTCACCGATATTCTGGTGCGGAGCGGCACCCCTGAGGCGGACCGGACCCGGATCTACGACCGCGTCAAGTCGCCTGACATGTGGGACCTGTCCGACTACCAGCAAGCGTTGGAGGGACTCGGACTGGAGATCAACCGCACCGAAGACTGGTCTGAACACGTCGCACGTTCCTACGGCTGGGTGAGAAAGCAGGTTCTTAAGAACCGGGACAAGCTACTGAGACTGGTTGACGCCGGGACTATAGACGGCACCGTAGATGCCTTAGGCTTCTGGGTCGAGGCCGCCAACGCCGGTAAGATCGGCTGGGCTATGTTCATCGCCCAGAAACCTCAAACTTAAACCCGAGAGATCATGCCACGAGAAAACGATTCAGAACTTTTCATCAGCGAATACACATCAGAGTTTGTGGACCGATGGGACGAGTTGATCGATTGGGACAGACGCCGGCAAGCCGAAGGCGGGTTCTTCGAAAATATACTATCTGCCGGACACGCAAAGACTGTTCTGGACATTGCCTGCGGAACGGGCTACCACACCGTAAGCCTGGGCCTTAGCGGTTTTGATGTTACCGGCTCTGATGGTTCGGCCAATATGGTCGAGAAAGCCAAGGAGAACGCTAAACAGTCGGGCCTCGAAAATACCCGTCTGCTAGTGGCCAACTGGACCTCGCTAACCTCGTCTTTTCCAGATGAGAAGTTTGACGCAATCGTTTGTCTGGGCAACGCATTTACACACCTGTTTAATGACGAAGAGCGACTCAAAGCCCTCGCGGAGATATATGGGCTATTGAACGACGACGGCACGGCAGTCATTGACCATCGCAATTACGACACTATGCTGGACAAGGGCTTCACCAGCAAGCATCTTTATTACTACCTGGGTGAGACGGTAGATGCTCGACCAGAGACGGTGACGGAAGAGACCGTCAGGCTTCAATATTCCTATTCAGACGGCTCGGTACACCATCTAACTGTCTGTCCGGTAAGACAGGACCATCTGACCTTTCTGCTTAGAGAGACTGGGTTCCAAACCGTGGAACGCTACGGGGATTTCCAATCAGACTACGACTTCTACGACCCTGACTTCATCATCCAGGTGGCTAAGAAGTATGCACTCCCGGTAACGCCCTCTCCCGAATCAGGTAAGTCAATATAACGGCGGCCAAGGACAAGATCAGCATCAGTTTGAACGCGTCTTCGTAGCTACCCCGGTTGTCGAAGATCCACGCTCCGAGGAATGCGCCGAATCCCCCGGAGAACTGGTGCACCATGACGATGATACCCGCGAGCGTCCCCAGTCTTGTAATCCCGAAGATGTTGCCCACGAATACGACTGTCAACGGTGCCGTGATCAGATTCGTGAACCCGTAGAATAACCCGAAAACCATGATTGAAGCATTGCTCTGGTCGAAGATAATGACCGCGAAGATAAAGATGCGGATGATGAAGCAGATGACCGTGGGTCGTACTGCTCCAAAAGCGTCGGCCAACAGGCCCGAGGCCAAAACGCCCAGCAATCCCATCAACCCCATGAGCGCCAGCAGGTTCCCGGCTAAGATAGCTCCCATTCCCTGGTCGCGCGCAAAGGCCACAACATGGGTTACCACGAAGAAGTCTTGTATCCCGCAGATGCCGTATATCAACACCAGTAAGACCATTTGGGAAGATGTCAGGACACGGCCCAACGATAGCGGGGATTCCGGCGGCGTAATCTGCGGAGTCGAATCCTTTCTAGTGTCTACGCTTTGGTCGCGAGGGGCATCTTTGACAGCCAGAAACACCAAAGGCGTTAAAACTGCTAGGTTTGTGATGCCTAGGAATGTGTACGACCAACGCCAGTCCAGTGATACCAATACCGCGGCTAGCGCCATGACTATGAGCAATTGTCCCAGCGCGTTCCCTGCAACTGCCCCGCTGCTGGCTATGCCCCTGCGGCTGGGGAACCAACGGCTGATCATCACTGTCACCGGTGAGATCGACGCACCGGCGTTTCCTATTCCGAATACCACCCCATAGACGACGAAGACCTGCCACGGTGCCTGCACCTGCCCCATGAGCCCGATCCCTATCCCACTGACCACGGCCGCTATGCCAATGGTTCCTTTCAGACTCCATTGGTCTACCAACCGGCCCATGAATGGCAATGCCAACGCCGATACAACCATAAATGTGGTAACGGCCAGTGACAACGTTGATCGGCTGACATCCAGGTCTTCCGACATGGGCTTGAGCATTAGACCGAAGGCGTACCGGGATCCGCCGGTGAAGAACAAGACCATGAACCCGGTGGCCAGGATCACATAGCTGTAATGGGGACGCCGCAAAATCACTCCCTGTCTGTGTTTAATGGCTAAGCGCCCAAAATCTAACCACCGGTCCCAGTTGTTCCGGGACCGGTGGTTTATGTGCCAACTCTAAAGGCCTTTTGGGCCCTACCGGTTGATCAGCTTCTTAACGGTGGCAATCACCCTGGTCTCGTTGGGCATGTACTCGTTCTCCATGGCCCTGCTGTAGGGGACAGGAGTGTGGGGCGCGGTCACTCTGGAAGGAGGCGCGTCCAGGTAGTCGAATTCTTCTTCCGCCACCCTGGCGCAGATCTCCGAAGCCAAGCTGCAAACTGGGGTGTCCTCGTCCACAACAACCAGGCGGTGGGTCTTCCTAACCGATTCGTTGATGTGGTCGTAGTCGATGGGAGAGACGCTGAGTAGATCTATGACCTCGCAGCTGATGCCCTCTTTCGCCAGCGCCTCGGCTGCGTCATTGGCGACCCAGGTCATCTTGGAGATTCCGACCAGCGTGATATCGGTCCCTTCCCGGATGGTCCGGGCCTTGCCAATGGGCAGCACGTACGGCTCCTCAGGAACTGGGCCGGAGATTCCGTATAAGCCCTTGTGCTCGAAGAACACGATGGGGTCGTCATCCCGGATGCAGGCTGCCAACAATCCCTTGGCGGTGTAAGCGTCGGAGGGCGCCACGCCCTTCAGGCCGGGAATGTGGCTGAATATCGAGTAATAAGACTCGGAGTGCTGCGCGGCAGCCCCGAACCCGGCGCCGATGCGGGTCATCATGGTGAATGGGACTTTCACCTGGCCCCCGAACATATAGCGCATCTTGGCGGCGTTGTTCACTAACTGATCCATGCAGACTCCGATGAAGTCGATGAACATTAATTCGGCCACGGCCCTCAGTCCGGTGGACGATGCGCCGATGGCCGCGCCGATGAAAGCGGCTTCAGATAAAGGTGTGTCCAGCACCCGCTCTTTGCCGAACCGCTGGATCAGGCCGACGGTGGTGCGGAATGGGCCTCCCCAGGCGTCTTCAACGCCTTGGTCTTGGCGTCCAGCGCCTCCGGCGATCTCTTCGCCCATGATTATGACGTTATCGTCGAGCTCCATCTCTTGACGGAGACATTCGTTGATGGCGTCCCGAAACAGAATCTCCCGGGTTCCGGTCGTTTGTAATGTTGTGGTCATTTATATCTCCTTGGATGGCCCTGATCCGGCAATTGCCGCAGCCGGCCGCTGATGTGTCTGAGAGTTCAGATTTGGCAAGGGTTAGACCGACATGTTCACGCCGCGCTTCAACATTTCCTTGGGGTAGTCAACATAGACATCGTCATACAACTCCACCGCCTCTGGCAGAGGACTTTCGTCGGCAAACTTCACGGCCTCTTCCATGAGGGTCTCAGCTTCCTGATCCATCTGGTCTAATTCCTCAGCCGTGATATCGCCTTGGGGAATGACCGTGTTCCGGAAGTGTTGCAAGGGATCACGGGCTCGCCAGTGGTCCTCCTCCTCTTGGGAGCGGTACGTTAGCGGGTTGTCGAATACGGTGTGCCCGTAGTAGCGGTAGGTCTCGCATTCGATGAGAGTGGGACCCTCGCCAGACCTGCCCCTTGCTACGGCCTGGGCTGTGGCATCGTAGACAGCGAAAACATCCATGCCGTCTACGTGGATCCCGGGCATGTCATATCCCGCGGCTCGGTCGGACACGTGGGTGGTGGATACCCCGTATTCGCTGGGAGTCGACATCGCGTAGCCGTTGTTTTCACAGAGGAAGATTACCGGCAGTTTCCAGATCGAGGCCAGGTTCATGGACTCGTGTAGCACGCCTTGGCTAGATGCCCCGTCGCCAAAGAAGGCTACGGCCACTCGGTCAAGCTTTTTCACTTTGCTCGTGAGAGCTGCACCCAACGCCAAAGGAATGCTGGCGCCCACCACTCCGTTCGTGCCAAGCATGCCCTTGCTCATGTCCGAGATGTGCATCGACCCGCCCTTGCCTTTGTTTGGCCCTGTGGCCCGGCCAAACAGTTCGGCCATCATTTCTTTAACGTCGACGCCCTTGGCGATGCAGTGGCCGTGTCCCCGGTGGGTGCTGCCGATGTAGTCTTCATCTGTGAGGTTGGCGCACACGCCGGTGGGCACGGCCTCCTGGCCCGCGGAGGAATGGACGGAGGCTGACATGCCTCTTTGGCCAGTCTCCGGAATACCCCGCTCTTCAAATTGGCGAATCGTCGTCATAGTCTTATAAAGGTCAAGCAGACCGTTACGGTCGAGGTCCATGGTCCCTCCTGCCCTTCCGTAGAAGGATGGTGTATACGCACAAAGTGGATTTTCGACAATGGTAGCACGCCGCCTGCCTATGTCAACCGGACTAGGTGACGACCTGGACAACTTCCCCTTCGCTGGCTGACAGCAAGACCGCCGCATTGCCGTTGGCTAGAGCGAGTTCCAGGTACCCGTGGCTGGCTGTCAGGGCGATCAATCCGCTGTCGTTGGCGTAGTTGTCGTCGTTGAAGGTGCGGCTTAGGCCAACGATGCTATGGCCCTTGATTCGCACTTCCACCGACTCTGCCGGGGGAAGGCTGTCGGCGGGGATGTTGGTCACCAGGTTGCCGTAGGTGTCCTGGTAGATCACCTGGCCGGTGATCGTACCGGCGTGGTTGATTGGTTTGGGCATTGGCAAGTAGAACAGACTTCTGACAACTTCGCCTAAGCCCTCTGGTTCCACGCCCAAGGACAGGTGTGCCGCCACCGGAGTGAAGATGTCACGGCCGTGAAAGGTATGGCTGACCGGGTGCCGCCAGTAGTCGGGGTTGGTCAGGTGTACGGCTGTGAGCCCCTCGGGGAGGTCAACGGGACCGGCAGCCTCGGGTTGTAATGCGAGGTACCCAGAGATGACGCCCGTGAGCAGACCGTTGTCCGGGGCAACGAAACGGCCCCAAGGCGCTGTCAGCAGCACTGAACGGCGGTCCGTGCCTACTCCAGGATCTACGACGGCAACGTGGATGGCGTCCTCTGGGAAGTAGTGGTGGTTGAGGCCTAGAAGGAATGATCCCTGCGCGACGTTCTGAGGCGATATCTGATGGGTCAAGTCGATAAAACTGAGGCCGGGGTTGATGCTTAGTGCAACACCCTTCATGACCCCGGCATAGGGGTCGGAAAGGCCGAAGTCAGTGGTGAAGACCAGTAGAGACGAAGTCATGGCAGGGCCGGGCGGAGAGGCCGCCCTTTGCTAGCCTACCCGGACGCTGATGATTGAAATCACTACGAACAAAACCGCAAGAAAGATGGTGAACTGGAAAAGGGTCTTCTCTAGTCCCCGGCGAGTGCGAACGGTCGAGGACGCGGAGCCGAACAATCCGCCGCCGCCCTCTTTGACCTGGGCTAGAATAACAACCACCAAAAGGATGGAAATCAGTAGTTGAACCACGTTCATGAAATCGTTCATCGGTTGACCTCGACGGATGATTTCCGCCTGCTCGATTATACCTGCGTTTAACGGGAGTTCGAAAAATTAAGCTCTACTTAAGATTTTCTAGCGCTGCCACAACTAATTCGTTCACCAAGTCGGGCTTGGCTTGGCCCTTGGTAATCTTCATCACCTGGCCGACCAGGAATTTGGCGGCGGTCTCTTTCCCGCCCATGTAGTCCGACACGGCCTGGGGGTTGGCGTCAATGGCCTCGCCGACAGCCGACTCGACAGTCGACGAATCGCTTATCTGAGTATAGCCCTTTTCCTGGACGATCTGCGCTGGAGAGCCGCCGGATTCGAAGGCTTCTTCCAATACGGTCTTGGCCATTGAGACGCTCACGGTACCCTCGTCCACCAGTTTTATCAGTTCAAAGAGGTGTTCAGGAGACACCGGTGATTGTTCGATCTCCATGTTCTGGAAGTTCAGTAGCCTACTTAAATCGCCCAGCATCCAGTTGCTGATATTCTTTGCGAGCCTGTCGGATTCGTCTCCACTCGGGGGTCTGAAACCGGCTGCCTGATCGAAGTAATCGGCCATGGCCCGGGAGTTGGTCAGCAGCCGGGCGTCGTATTCCGGCAGGCCGTAGGCGTCCATGAAAGACTTCAGGCGGTCAGCGGGTAGCTGAGGAATCTTGGCGCGGATGTCTTCGATCCATGCTTGGTCCACGACCAGCGGCGGTAGGTCAGGCTCCGGGAAATACCGGTAGTCATGAGCCTCTTCTTTACTGCGCTGGGAGTAGGTCGCGCCGCGCTCTTCGGACCAGCCGCGGGTCTCTTGCACCACCCGTTCGCCGGAATCCAAGACCTTGCGTTGGCGTTCTACTTCGTGGTTCAAGGCCAGGAACACCGCGCTTAGGCTGTTCATGTTCTTGATCTCGGCCTTCGTGCCGTATTCTTCTTGGTCAAAGGGCCGCAGGCTGATGTTGGCGTCGCACCGGAAGCTGCCATCCTGAGCATTGGCAGTGGATACTCCCAGATATTGGATGATCGAATGCAGCTTGGTCAGGTAGGAACGGGCCTCTTCGGGAGTGCGCATGTCCGGGTGGCTCACCACCTCCATGAGCGGCACTCCCGATCGGTTCACATCGACCAGGCTGTGGGCATCGTTATTTCCGCCGTTAACGTGCTGAAGTTTGGACACGTCCTCTTCCAGGTGCACCCGTTCCACACGCACGGAACGGTCTTGACCGTTCGCGGTGATTTCCAGTCGGCCGTTCATAGCCAGCGGCATATCGTACTGGGATATCTGATAACCCTTCATCAGGTCGGGGTAGGGGTAGTTCTTGCGGTCGAACTTTGTCAGACCGGGAATCTCGCAGCCCAAGGCTAAGCCCATCATGATGGTGTATTCCACGGCCTTTTTGTTTATCACCGGCAGCGAGCCCGGCAGGCCCAAGCACACAGGGCAAACCCGGCTGTTCACGGGCGCATCGTGATAATCGGCCCGGCAAGGGCAAAACATCTTGCTCTGGGTCTGGAGTTGGATGTGGACCTCAAGTCCGATGACTGTTTCGTATTCCATTAATGGGTCCGAGGGTGGTTTGGTAAAGCGGAATCTAGTGCACCAGATCACTTAAACCCAGTATACCAGGCGTGGATTTGCCTAACAACGAAAAATGCCGGGCCGACGGGAAAGCCTCAGGAAATCAGGCCTTTGCTCCGCAACATCTCCTGGGCAGTAGAGCCGATGTCGGCGGGAGTGTGAATGATCCAGGCACCCGCGTCTTTCAAGGCGGCGATCTTGAACTCGGCCGTGGCGCTCTCTCCGGTGATGATCGCTCCGGCGTGGCCCATCCTCTTGCCCGGAGGGGCAGATGCGCCGACCACCAGGGCTGCGATGGGTTTCTTAAAATCAGCTTTGATGAAAGCCGCGGCGTCTTGTTCCAAGGTGCCGCCAATCTCCCCAATCATAACGACCGAGTCAGTATCTGGATCGGCATCGAACAGCTTTAAAACGTCCACGAAATTAGTGCCGATTATCGGGTCGCCGCCGATTCCAACGCAGCTTGATTGGCCGAGGTCCAAGGCCGTTAGTTGCCCAACGGCTTCGTAGGTCAACGTGCCGCTGCGGGAGAGCACGCCGACACGGCCCGGCAGGTGGATCGCTCCAGGCATGATTCCGATCTTGCATCTGGCTCCCGGATTGATCAGTCCTGGGCAGTTGGGGCCGATCAGCCGTGTGGGCTTGTTCTCGATGTACCGATAGATTTTGACCATGTCCTGAACGGGTATGCCCTCTGTGATGCAGGCGATCAGCGGGATCCCGGCGTCGGTGGACTCGGCGATGGCGTCTGGAGCGAAGGCCGGTGGAACAAAGATCAGTGCCATATTGGCCTGGGTGTGCGCCACAGCTTCTTCCACGGAGTTGAAGACCGGCACTTTGTCTTCGAACATCGTTCCGCCCCGGCCCGGAGTTACGCCGGCAACCACGTTAGTGCCGTAGGCCATGCAGGCGCGGGCATGGAAACTACCTTCTCGCCCCGTTATACCCTGCACCATTACCCGTGTCGTTTCGTCGACCAATACTCCCATCGAGTTTTATCTCCAAGCAGGCATATGGCTAAACTTTCAGTTGTTTGATGGCATCCGCCGCGTCAGTGAGGGTCTCCGCGAAGACCACCGGCAGACCCGATGTGCCCAGGATTTCTTTGCCTTCCACCACGTTGGTGCCAAGCATCCTCACCACCAACGGAACGGTCGAGCCAGTCTCTTTGTAGGCCAACACGATGCCCTCCCCGGCGATGTCGCAGCGCAGGATACCGCCGAAGATGTTGACCAAAACCCTTTTTACGTTGGGGTCTGAGAGGATGATCTTCACGGCGTTGGCGACCTTCTCGGGTGTGGCCCCGCCGCCCACGTCCAGGAAGTTGGCGGGGGCTGCTCCGGCGGCATTGGTCACGTCCAGTGTGGCCATGGCGAGACCCGCCCCGTTGACCAGGCAGCCAACGTCGCCGTCCAGGTTTACATAAGCGATATTTAGGTCGGAAGCCTGTGCTTCTAATGGGTCTTCTTGATTGATGTCCCGGTACGCCATTAGGTCGGCATGGCGAAACATAGAATCGTCGTCCAAGTTGATCTTGGCGTCCAAGGCCACCACGCGGTCGTCACCGGTTATGATCAGCGGGTTGATTTCAACCAAGGTGCAATCGTTCTCCACGAACACCCGGTACAGGGCGGAAAGGACCTTGGCTGCATCGCCGGCCACGGCCGGGCCCAGCCCCAGTTGACGGACCAAACGCCGAGTCTGAAAGGGCATCAAGCCAGATAACGGGTCCACGGGTTCTGTGTGGATATCTTCGGGATTGTTAGCGGCGACTTCTTCGATGTCCATGCCGCCTTTGGCGCTTACTAGGATCGCCGGAGCCCGGTGCCCGCGATCTATGGTCAACGCTACGTAGAGTTCCTGCTTGATGTCGGTCAATTCCTCGATTAAGAGCTTCTCTACAGGAGCGCCGTCCGGTCCGGTCTGGGGTGTGACGATGTTGGACGCCAACATCCTTTGGGCTGCTTCTTCAGCCTCTCCAGGACTGCGCACCAACTGCACGCCGCCCGACTTGCCCCTTCCTCCGGCATGTATCTGGGCCTTGACGACCGACTGGCCGCCAAGTTCTTGGGTTGCCGTTTTCGCCTCTGCGGGAGTGGTCGCGACGATGCCGCGGGGCACCGGGATGCCGTATAGGGCAAATATTTCCTTGGATTGGAACTCGTGGATGTTCATTGACGTCCTTATAACGCCGGGAGAGTCGGGGAGGTCGTCTGTTTTCGCCTGAACAGAGCGGCTATTCAGGCGTTCGTAGAATGTAGGCGATTTTAACCCCCCCGTCAACGCGCTCAGATATGCTTCCTGTGGACAAACACGGCAGCCCCTTTCATAATCCCGCGCAAATCGACACGGTGTTAGCTGGGCGTTCGTATCATGCGATGCGCCCTGGATATAACCGATTATCAAATCCCGAATTTAAAGGAGAGACCATGGTCCGCTACAACAAGGTTATAGAGCTATTGGAACAAGACAAACCGGTATTCTGCTCCGGCTTGGTCTGGAACGGGAACCTGGATGACATGACTTTTGTGGGCGATGCTGACTACGACATGGTGATCGTGGAGATGGAACATCAAGGTTTTAGCTTCAACGACCTGCGCACCATGCTCCAGTTCCTTATGAACCGCAAAAAGGTGTCTGAGATGGGATCATTGCAGGCGGACCCAGCGCCCTTTGTACGGGTGCCGCCCAACTTCCGGGAACGCAACCAATGGGTCCTAAAACAAGCTCTGGACGCGGGAGTGTATGGGTTGGTGCTGCCCCATCTGGATAACGTTGAAGACGCCAAAGCCGCAGTGGTGGCAGCCCGGTATCCTCAAGTGCCAGGCGTGGCCGATTTTGAGCCGGAAGGAGAGCGGGGGTGGTGGTACCGTATCGCACCGCGTTATTGGGGCTTAACGCCCGCCGAGTATTACGACGCGGCCGATCTTTGGCCTTTAGACCCTGACGGCAACATGCTCTTAGTTGGCATCATCGAAGACCCAGTTGGCGTGAAGAACGTGCGGGATATCCTGCGGGAAGTAAAAGGCATCGGAGCCATCTGGGCCGGTCCGGGCGACATGTCCGTTGCTATGGGTCACAAGGGGAACGCCAGCCATCCTGATGTGCAGGCCAACCTGCTAACCATCCTTGAAGCCTGTAAGGAGTTCGGTGTCCCCTGCGCCACCGGATGTACCGCTGAAGAAGTCCCCATGCGTTTGGAACAGGGGTTCCGCATAATAATAACGTCCCCCGAGAAGACCACTAAGGGGCTGGACGAGGGACGTAGGATTGCGGGACGTTAGTTGGCGTTTGTTATTGGCAGTCCTAGAGAGTCGGTGCCGGCGGCGCCGCCCCCGGCGGTATCGCTCGACCCTTCCCCGGGGCTCTGCAAGAATTTGAAGATGTCAGCCTCGGATGACAGGATGACCGTCGTCTGCTGGTTCAAGAAGGCTTGGTAGGCCTCCAAACTTCTCCGGAAGGAGAAGAATTCTGGGTCCTTGTTCAGGGACTCGGCCAAGATCGCGATCGCCTGGGCCTCGCCGTCACCTCGGAGCCGGTTGGCATCCCTGTCCGCGGCAGCCAGGATAACTTCCACATCGCGGTCGGCGGCGGCCCGTCTGGTTCGGGCCTCTTCCTCACCTTCAGCACGCAGTCGGCGGGATATCTTTTCACGGTCGGAGCGCATCCGCTCAAAGATTCGTCCAGCAACTTCCTGAGGGAAATCGGCACGTTTGATGCGGATATCGATCATGTCGACACCGAAAGAAGGCTCTTCTTGAGCGAGGTTCACCTGGACCGCTGCGATCACGTCTTGCAGCAATTCTGTCCGGGAATTTGTCGGCTGGACCTGGGAGTTGCCTTCATCGTCAGTAACTGGCTCGCCGGATTCGTCGAGTTCGACATTGCCGCCGATGATCTGTTCACGGCTGCGCTCAGCGACCTCAGCACGAAGGGATGAGTTGATCCGCTGGGCCAGAATGCTGCGGGCATTTTCTTCAGTGGTCAGCGTCTGCAGGAACGCCCGGGGGTTGGTGATCCGGAACCGCCCGTAGACATCAATCTCCAGGATGTTGATGTCGCGGTCCAGGAACTGGCTGGGCGGCGCGTCGATTCGCAATAGCCGTTTGTCGTAGCTTATGACGGTATCGACGAACGGGGCCTTCACGTAGAGGCCGGGCGACGTGCGAACGCTTCTTACGTCACCGAACCGGGTGACTACCACCTGCTCGGTCTCCTGTACCACGTACAGGCTTTGAGTTATGACGATTAACGCCAGAATTACTATGACCCCGGCGATGACTAGGTTCCTCATGGAGACCCCTTTTATTTCTAGTTGACTATCGGTTTGTTGCTATGGAGCTATCGGTTGCATTTGGGTCTAACTTACGGGGCGGGAGGTCCAAACGGTACCGGTACGACGCCGCCCTGGCCGCCGAGTATCAGTACCGTTTCCGCATCAGGCGAAACGATGATCTTGTTGATGCCCGGCAAGATATCTTCCATCGCTTCCAGGAATAGCCTCTCCTGGGTTACGAGGCTCGTCGCCGGGACTGCCAAATCTTCCCGGTTCATATATTGCACGGTGAATTGGTCGCCGGCCTGAAGTTCTTCACCGGCCTGAATCCCGAAAGTCACGATATTGGTGGACGGGTCGAAATCAGACACCGAGATGTCCAGTCCGCTTACCACCCCGCCGTCCGGGCCGTCGACCACAGATATACCTGCATCCAAGGCCTTGTTGTTCAAGCGGATGCTAAATGGCCCGGCGCCCACAAACTGCGGGATCGTCACGTCTTCGTTGCCCAGGTAGGCAATGGAGAACGATTCGCCGATGGTCAGGTCTCCGGTCTGAGCAGCGAATGCTGCCGAGAAGTTACAAGTTTCAGTCGCGTTAGTGGCCGAGACCTGGTTCGCTGTGAATGCGCATTCGCCTGCGCCTAACACGGTTATACCTGCAACCAAAATATCAAAGCCGTCACCGTCAATGTCAGGAGCCACAATCATAGATACATCGGAAAGTCCGATGCCGGTGGCTGAGTCGTCGTCGCCGTCGGCGTTGTCAGTATCTTGGAGAACGTTCTCCAGTGTGATGGACCGGTCATTGAACTGGGCCAAGATGGACAAGAACTGGTCGGATTCACCTTGAGCCCTCTCGATGCGGGCACGTTTGAACGCTTCCGCCGGCTGGATGATCTGTTCCGCACGGCCCCTTGCTTCCGGAATCACTTGGTTCTCGTAAGCCTGGGCTTGGTTGGTGGCAGTCACCTTGTCCTGACGCGCTTGGAGAACATCGTTGAAGGCGGCCTGCACTTCGGCGGGGGCCTCCACTTTCTGAAGCTGAACGCTGACGATGTTGATGCCGGTCTGGTATCCGTCAAGAATCTCTTGAAGCTTTGTCCCGGTGTCTATCTCCAGGTTTACGCGTTCTTCGGCCAAAACCTCGCCCAGTGAACGTTGTCCTACCACCAAACGGAGGGCCGCTTCAGTAGCGTCCTTCAGCGTCCGGCCGTCCGGGCGGCCAGCGGCGATGATCCTCTGTTCACCGGCATCCTCCCCTGGGTCGTCCACCTTGAAGAGGAAATGGGTCAGGTTCTTGATGTCGTATTGAACCACCATCTGTACGTCGATGATGTTCAGGTCGCCGCTAATCATTTGAGCTTCAACGGGCACCGGTGTGTTGGCCACTCCGTCACTGCTCCGGAACCCAAGTTCCAGGCGGCGCACCAAGTCGGTCCTCACAACGTCTTTGTTGCCGAAAGGTCCGGGCCACCACCAGTGCAGCCCGTTCTGTGTCACGGGAGTTGCCTGGGCCTCTCCGAACAGCCTGAGCACGGCTTGCTCACCGGGACTGGTCGTGTAGATCCCAGTGGCTCCCCAGATCACAATGATCAGGCCGATAACCAGGGCCGCGGCAAGTCCGACGCCGCCACCGCCCAAACGCTGGGCGACCTGGCCGATACCGTCGCGGATACCGCCCATTATCTTCTCAAAATCCAACTCTGGTTGCCTAGGTCCGCCTCCGGGTTGATACATGTGAGTCTTTTCCTTGTGCCTATCCTTTTGGGTATGGCGCCGGGCAGGTTGACGGGCCGGGCGCCCCGTTGCTTCTAAAGCCTTGTAAATTCTATCATCTACGGGTTTGCGCAACTAGCTAAGGCGTATTCGATTGCCATCTCGGCACTCAAATATGTTGCGTTATCCATACATACTTTTTACGTTTTTGCCCCGCAATAGGACTGAATGCACGGCACGCCCAACAATTGAGAGCCATCCCGCTGCCGCCTGCCCATGCTAGGCGAAGGAGTAGGGGTATAATATCGCCAGTCGGTGCGACAACAAGTCCGTCGTACGCCGGCGAATTTCACGAGTTGCAGAACGTAGCTAAATTCAGCTGAGGACCGAGCAAATGACAACCTCTGGCCTGGATATAATTTCCGGAAACGATATGACCCGGATCAAGGCAGTGTGTGAACACCAGCGTGGCTTGATCTACGTGGTGCCCGCGGAACGCAGTTGGGTCTGTGCCAAAGAATACCTGCCAGCCCACGCCCTAGCCGGGTTTTTCAGGGAACTCACTGCTTTGGATAACACTGAGGTCCAAGGGTTGATGCAGCAATGGGGCATTTATTTCCGGCAATTACCCAACGACCAAGAGGGAGCCGATACGGAAACCCCAGCTAAATAGTGCTTCTCCAGGATTTGATTCAATCGGCTTAAAGTAAAAAAAGGGCTGGTCTCAGACCAGCCCTTTTCTTTTGATAATTTTGCCGGTTACCGTCTAGGTAGCATTCCCATCCGTGGATTTCGAAGTTAGTGTTGACGCCGGCTGCGGCACTGTCGTCGCCGGTTGGGAGGTTGCGCTAGGACTCGCGCTATACGCAGGAGGAGTTTCCGGCGGTGTGATCGGATTGGCTGGTTCGCCGGTAGCCTCATCGTCGGCGTTGAACAGCCTGTTCATCGCCTCACCAGAAACCGTCTCGTACTCGATCAAGTATTCGGCCAGTCTGACAAGCTTTGACTGATGAGTCCTGATCGTCTCAACGGCCTGCTCGTAGGCGGTATTGATTAGCACGGATACTGCCTGGTCGATTTCCTCACCGATCTTCTCCCCGTAGTCCTTCTCTTCGCCGCCCATGTCACGGCCAAGGAAGACCATCTCTTGGGCCTTGCCAAACGTCCTGGGCGCTCCCAAGCCGTCAAGGCTGTGCGAGCCCTTGATTATGATGGTGACTGGACTTAGACGCTTCTCGATCAATCCTTCACTGAACTCGGCTAACTGGAAGTCAGCTTCCTTGCGCGACCTGAATTCTGCGCCGTCGGTCATTTTTACCAGCAGGTCGTTGCCGTAGACCTCGATCTCCGAGACTTCTCCGTCCCTGGACTTGCGGATCACTTCACTGATTGCCATCTCGGTGTAAACTTTAGAACTGAACATTCCGTAGCGCTTAATCATGCCTTGGGCCAGCTTGGTAGCCTGCTCCAGGTCATTGCTGGCGCCTGTTGTTACTTCCTCGAAGATTATCTGCTCGGCGACGCGTCCACCCATGGTGACGGCCATCCGGTGTTCAAATTGGTTCTTTGTCCACAGGTACCGATCTTCTTCCGGGACCAAAGAAGTGTGGCCGCCCATCTGCCCACGGGCGACGATGGATATCTTGTGGACAGGGTCGGCGAACTCGAGGCCCCAGGCCACCAAAGCGTGCCCTGCCTCGTGGTAGGCCGTCATCTCTTTTTCCCTGGGGTTGATTAGCCGGTTCTTGCGTTGCGGTCCTGCGATAACACGGTCCACCGCCTCTTCGAAGTCGTTCATGAAGATTTGTTTCTTGTTGCCTCTGGCGGCCATGATGGCCGCCTCATTGATCAGGTTCGAGAGCTCTGCGCCGCTGAACCCTGGTGTTTCCTTGGCCAGTGAATCGAAGGTTACCTCCGGCGCCAAGGGCTTGCCCGCGGCGTGTACCTTCAAGATCGCTTTGCGGCCTTCGATATCGGGCAGGTCCATGGTCACCCGGCGGTCGAAACGTCCAGGCCTGAGCAGGGCTGGGTCCAGGATGTCGGGCCGGTTGGTGGCGGCAATCACGATGATATTGGTGTTGGTCTCGAAGCCATCCATCTCAACCAGAATCTGGTTCAGGGTTTGTTCGCGTTCATCGTGCCCACCGCCCAGGCCAGCGCCACGGTGGCGGCCAACCGCGTCTATCTCATCTACAAATACGATACACGGCGCGTTGCGTTTGGCTTGCTCAAAGAGGTCCCTTACCCTAGCTGCTCCGACGCCCACGAACATCTCAACGAACTCGGAACCGCTGATGTGGAAGAACGGCACTCCGGCTTCTCCGGCCACTGCTCGGGCTATCAGAGTCTTGCCGGTGCCTGGGGACCCAACCAGCAGTACCCCTTTGGGTATGCGAGCGCCCAGAGCTAGAAATCGCTCTGGGAATTTGAGGAATTCAACAACTTCCTGGAGTTCCTCTTTGGACTCGTCCACGCCTGCAACATCAGCGAAAGACACCGTTGGCTTGTTTAAAGTCATCATCTTGGCGCGGCTGCGGCCAAAACTCATGGTCTGGTTATTGCTGCCCTGTGCCTGGCGCATCATGAACAATATGAGGCCACCGAAGAAGATCAAGGGCAGGAAGTTTAGCATCAAACCTAGGAAGCTGCTCAGGCCGCTGGAGCCCTTGAAGACCACTTCAACTCCAGAGGGTGGCCCGACTTCCACACCGCTTTCGACCAACAGGCTGAGCACATCCGTGTCCCGGCCGATTCTGCTGGTGAACCGGTCAGTCCCGGCTGTGCTTGTGACTCTGGGGAACACCGTGATCTTCCGGCCGTCAATGATAATCTCGCGAATGTCATTGTTTTTGGCCATGGCTACGACCGTGGTCAACGGCTCTTCGGCGCGGGCCCCGAAACTGGGCAACATTGTGTAGAAGATCACGATTACACCGATGATGATCATCAGGTACACGAAACTGTTGCGAAGCCACCGGTTGTTACCCATGTTTACCCCTTAACACCTTGTCTTCAAGGCCCACAGCCACACCGACGATATCTTATCGGATTGAGCCTAAAATTGCAAAATTCTCCGACGCTTCCAAGGCGGCGGCGCCGTTCAGCATGACACCCGAATTCAACTCTTATACACATGTAGATGTTCGTGACCTTGGAGAGGATGCGAAGTGCCCTTCCTTTGATTAATATTCTGGAAACAACTATGTAACAATTCCGAAATCTGTAGGAAATATTCTACTTGTACATTGTTGAGACCCTCATAGGGAATTCTAAATAAAAACTTCGGCGGTGTAAGAATGGATACCGGAGATACAGCTTGGGTCCTAGCGTGTTCGGCGTTAGTACTGCTCATGACGCCTGGTGTAGCGTTTTTCTACGGTGGGTTGGTGCGTCGAAAGAATATCGTATCGACTATCATGTACAGCTTTGTGAGCATCGGCCTCGTAGGCATTGTTTGGGTGTTATGGGGCTACAGTTTGGCTTTTGGTCCTGATATCGGAGGATTTGTTGGGAATCTAGAATTGTTTGGCTTAAATGGCGTCTCTGCTGACGCAGCTGCTGGCGATACCCGAGGCCAAACCTTCATGATTTTCCAGGCGATGTTCGCCATTATCACTCCGGCTCTAGTGACTGGTGCATTTGCCGAACGTATGAAATTCAGTGCCCTATGTTTGTTTATCGTCTTATGGGTGACAATCGTCTATGCTCCGCTTGCTCATTGGGTATGGGGCGGAGGTTGGTTGGGCGCCGGATCAACGGTTCCGGCGTTAGATTTTGCCGGTGGTACGGTCGTACATATCAGTGCTGGATTCGGCGCCTTGGCCGCTGCCTTAGTGGTCGGCAAGAGGGTTGGGTTCCTCCAGCAGCCTATGGGCCCTGCCAACGTGCCTATGGTGGTACTGGGTGCCAGCCTGCTGTGGTTCGGTTGGTTTGGTTTTAACGCCGGTAGCGCTCTAGCTGCTGACGCTACAGCCGTGAACGCCTTCGTTGTCACGAATACCGCGGCCGCAACGGCGATGGTAACTTGGTTGATACTCTCCTGGTGTGTCGCTGGAAAACCTAGTGCGGTCGGGGCGGCCACCGGAGCTGTAGCAGGTTTGGTCGCCATTACTCCAGCTGCCGGTTTCGTCGGGGCAATGCCGGCAATAATAATTGGGTTCGGTGCCGGATCTCTTTGTTTCGGAGCAGTTAAACTCATAGAGAAAATTAAAATTGATGATGCTTTGGCTGTCTTCGGTGTCCACGGAATAGGAGGTATGTGGGGCGCGTTGGCTACAGGGCTTTTCGTTGGGGTCGGTTATGGTGCTCTAGATATCGGCCGTGGCGAACAGGTAATCAATCAGCTCATAGCGATCGGCGCGTCTGGAGGCTGGGCATTCGTAGTTACCGGCGCAATAATGATTGTCCTTAAGTACACCATTGGCGTCAAAGCTGACGAAATTGGCGAGAATGAAGGGCTGGATATATCAGAACATGGGGAGCAGGCATTCGAATAACGTTCTTTACGTTGCTTAACATGTTGCTTGATTAGTGTTTACTGACGGGCGGGGATGGATTGAGGTTAATCTACCCGCCCGTTTATTTGTTTTAAAGCAACTGATAAAGTCAAACGAGTTATACTTGTTTCAACTCGTGGCGGAGTCTAATTTCGGAGGACAATCATGGATGCAGACCGGACCGCGGAGCGTGACTTCGTGGTACGCACAGCCCAGGAGAATGACGTCAAGTTTATTCGCCTGTGGTTCACTGACATCCTGGGGCACCTAAAGGGGTTCGCCATCACGGTGGAAGATCTGGAAGACGCCATCGAACAAGGCGTGGGATTTGACGGGGCGGCTATAGAGGGTTTTGCCCGAATCGACGAAAGCGACATGCGCGCATTTCCAGACCCGACAACGTTCACATTGCTGCCTTGGCGTCCGCGTCAGAACGCGGTTGCCAGTATGTTCTGCGACATTCGGACTCCCCAGGGAGAGGCGTTTATAGGCGACCCGCGCTACGCTCTCAAGCGAAACTTGGAGCGGTTGGCCAAAAGCGGTTATACCTATTACGTCGGCCCCGAGATCGAGTTTTTCTACCTGAAGGACTCCCAAACGCCCGAACCGTTGGACCAACAAGGCTACTACGACCAAGTCTCAAGCTACCCCGCCGCGGACCTCCGTCGGGAAACGGTGTTGAACTTGGCCGACATGGGGATCCCAGTCAAGTACTCGCACCATGAGGGCGCCCACAGTCAACACGAAATAGACCTCCAGTACACCGACGCCTTAACTATGGCCGACAACGTGATGACGGCCAAACTGGTGATTAAAGAACTGGCCCAACTAAAGTCCGCCTACGCCAGTTTTATGCCCAAGCCCATCTCCGGTATGAACGGGTCCGGGATGCACGTCCACCAGTCCTTATTTCAGGGCGACAAGAATATCTTCTTCGACTTGGACGATGAACACCAACTGTCCATCACCGGAAAGCGGTTCATCGCCGGCCTGTTGCACCACGCCCCTGAGATCACTCTGATCACGAATCAGTGGGTCAACTCCTACAAACGCTTGGTGCCTGGATTTGAAGCTCCGGCGTTCATTTCTTGGGCACATGTCAGCCGCTCGGACCTTATACGTGTTCCGGCCTATAAGCCGGGCTACGAGAGCTCCATGCGGGTGGAGTACCGAGCTCCGGACCCAGCCTGCAATCCCTACTTGGCATTCAGCGTGTTGCTTGCCGCCGGGTTCAAAGGTATCGAGCAGGAGTACCCGGTGCCACAAGCGGTGGAAGGTAATGTGTTTGCCATGACTACCGAAGAACGACAGGCCAAGGGAATCAGACCTCTGCCGGGTAGCCTTGGGGAGTCAATCGTTCTAGCTGAGGAAAGCGAATTGCTACGGGAGGCTCTGGGCGACCACATCCTGCACAGCGTCATTCAGAACAAGACTATGGAGTGGGACGAATACCGGGCCACCGTAACGGACTACGAAACCTCCCGTTACCTGCCAATCCTTTAGACCAGAACAGGCTTTTAGCTACTGAGCAGGCGCGACGTTTAGCGTGTAGCTGACCGGTTGCCTAGTCTTTTCGGCCAACGGCGCCACCGCAA
>ERZ651768.847-NODE-847-length-22605-cov-2.833629_pt1 | contig 22605 bp, 18 predicted proteins | sample MGYA00514754_ERZ651768 | MGnify/ENA metagenome assembly ERZ651768
TCCAGTATATTTTTGACATTTGATGATGGATTATCAGAGCATTACAATGTAGCGAAGATTTTAAAACAATTTGATATTAACCTTTGTCCTTCTAAATATGAAGGATTTGGATTATCAGTAGCTGAGGCTATGAGTGTGGGAACTCCCATCATAGCTACTAATGTTGGAGGAGTGGGAGAGTTTTTTAATAATGATTGTGGAAAATTGATAAGACCTGGTCAAATTCAAGACATAAAAGATTCGTTAATAGATTTTTGTGATCACAGAGAAGATTGGAATAATAAAGCAAAAATAGCTAAAGATAGAATAGAAAAATATTTTAACGCAGAAATAATGGGGAGTAATTATATGGATCACCTATCTTCAAAACTTATTAAAGCAAAATGAAACTTCCAAATTTTTTGTGTCCAAAATATAAGTGCGAACTAATTAGATTGGGCCAAAAAAATGATGGTGGGTACTCTATTCCTAAAAAATCGCTGAAGAATTCTAAAATTATTCTTGGCTTTGGTTTATCAGACGATTGGTCTTTTGAGAAAGATTTTAAGAAATTATCTGGGGCCAAGGTTATCTGCTATGATCATAGCGTTAATCCAAGATATTGGCTAATTAGATTTTGCCGAGATGTACTTAACTTGCTTCTATTAAGAAAAGGAATAATCGGGAGTTGTGAAAGATTTATTACATATTTCAAATACAAATTTTTTTTTAATGGAAAAGATGTTATCCATGAAAGAAAAATTATTGCACCTGTCAATCAACGTATTTATGGATTAAATAAATCTGAAATAACCGATTTAAATCAAATTTTATATGGTGAAGATTATTTTAATTTTTTTTTAAAAGTAGATATAGAACGGCATGAATATAGGATTTTGGATCAAATCATAAAATATCAAACTTGGCTTACCGGTTTGGTAATAGAATTTCATGATTGCGATTTACATTTTGAAAGAATAAAAAAATTTATCAGTGAGTTAGAACTACAGCTTGTTCATATTCATGTAAATAATTTTGGTGTTATCAATAGCCATGATTTTCCAACAGTAATAGAACTTACTTTTTCACCGGAGAGCTATAATACAGTAAGAGAAATAAATGATAATAAATTTCCTGTAAGTGGACTGGATCAGCCTAATAATAAAAATGAAATAGACAAGCCTATTATTTTTGAATGATAATAAAAATTTTCAAAAAAACTATTCCCAATTTCATTTTAAGATATAGAGAAAAAAACGCTATTATTGGTGGCATTTTTCTTAATATTTCAAGTAGTAATTGCACAACCAGTAATAGCGAACGGCAAACCTACCCGTGTTATTTCTATCAACCTTTGCACCGATCAACTGGTTCTCCAGTTATTGGATCGCGACCGCATTGCATCTGTCACCTACCTGGCTGCAGACCCCACTATTTCCTACTCCGCCAATCGTGCCGTAGGTTTAGTAAAAAATCACGGCTTGGCGGAAGAAGTTGTAGCATTAAACCCAGATCTCATCTTAGCAGGAGCCTTCACCAGTCGCCCCACAACATCACTTCTTAAAAAATTGGGGTATCGCGTCATAGAATTTAAGATGGCCGGTAGTTTTGAGACCTTGCGACAAAACATAATTAAGGCTGGAGAGGTTCTCGATGAGGAAAAAAAAGCAGGACGACTGGTTACACAATTTGACAGAGCGCTAGGCAATTTAGCCTCAAGCGGACGTCTCGTGTCGGCTATCATTCTCCAGCCTAACGCTGCAGGTGCGGGTAACGTATCCTTATTAGATGATATCTTCCGGTCAGCAAACCTCACGAGTATTTCTTTAGGTCAAGGCATTTTGGGCATTGGTTGGTTGACATTGGACCAAGTTATCTGGGCTCAACCTGAGCTAATTATTTCTGATGTAGACCCAAGCTGGCCATCTTTGGGGCACTTTGCAATGCGCCATCCCGCCTATCGCGCGATACTTGATAAACAAGGACGGGTTCCCCCTCGGGTGACCTTACCGGCAAACCTTTGGAATTGCGGGGGACCGCAAGTAGCCAAAGCCGTGTCCATTTTGGCAAAAGCCAGAGCGGATGCTCTAGACCTAAGAGAAAACCGTTGAAACCGCCGCTCAACGCAGCACAGACAGGGAAAACTTCTTTCCCGTTACTGCTTGTTACCTTGTGCATCTTGGTTGTTATATTATTTTTATTCTCGGTGTTAATTGGCAAGGTAATTATCCCGGTCGGGGTCATACATGAGGCCTTTGCCGAGGTGGATACTGCCTATGGTGTGATCATCCGCGAATTACGCCTTCCTCGGGCCATACTTGCTTTAGCAATAGGGGCAGCACTTGGCGTAGCAGGTGCCGCACTCCAAGGACTTCTCAGGAACCCACTCGCCGAACCCGGGTTGATCGGCGTCTCGGGAACAGCGGCATTAGGGGCAGTTATTGCCTTTTACAGTGGGCTTTCAGTTACATTTTCCTTTGCCCTACCTGCGGGCGGCATGATCGGTGCGCTGATATCTGTGGTACTCCTCTATATGTTGGCAGGTCGTGACCCTAGCGTGTTAACCCTTATTTTAGCAGGGGTCGCAATAAGCGCCCTTGCAGGAGCTTTGACAACCCTAGCATTAAATCTGTCACCCAACCCCTACGCGGCATTTGAGATTTTTTTCTGGTTAATGGGTTCCCTGGCGGATAGAAGCTTAAATCACGTAGCTTTGGCAGTCCCCTTTATCACTGTAGGTATAGTATTACTGATGACAACCGGACCCAGTTTGGATGCTCTGACACTTGGGGAAGACGTTGCTCAAAGCCTCGGTGTGCGACTTTCTGGTCTTCAAGCCCGGGTAATAATAGGCACTGCTTTAGCAGTTGGTGCCTCGGTTTCTGTGGCTGGTGTCATCGGTTTTGTTGGATTGGTAGTACCACACCTTTTAAGACGCGCTGTTGGACAAAGCCCCTCCCGTCTCTTAATCGTTAGTGCCCCAGGTGGGGCGGCGTTAACATTAGCTGCTGATACTGCGGTTCGTTTTCTAACCAATGGGCCGGAACTCCACCTGGGAGTTCTGACTGCTCTCATTGGAGCACCCTTCTTTCTCGGATTGGTCTTAAAGATCAGGAGAGAGGGATAATGGCCAGACTGACTTCAAAAAATCTCTCCGTACAAGGCAACAATGTTTCCATTCTGAATGAAGTTTCAGTGACTTTTGGCCCCGAAGAACTAGTGGGTGTAATTGGGCCAAATGGTGCGGGTAAGACAACACTATTGAAAAGCCTTCTTGGCCTTTTAAAACCGTCGAGTGGTGACATTACCCTGGATGGAAAAACTCTTGGATCATGGAGCAGAATAGATATCGCAAAACGTATCGGTTATCTCGCTCAGGGTGCACCATGTCACTGGCCAATGACTGTTGAGAGAATTGTCGAGATTGGTTGCTCACCTCATTCACTACCACTATGGGGGATTGATGCTGAGGATCGGAAAATAGTCGAGAATGCCCTGCGATTAACTGGGATATCTCACCTTCGCGATCGCATTGTTACCTCCTTATCCGGCGGTGAAAGGACACTAGTTATGATTGCTCGATGCCTCGCTGGTCGGGCTGAGATTTTACTGGCAGATGAACCCGTGACAGGTCTCGATCCACGTCACCAGATTAAGGTCATTCAAACCTTACTTAGTAGTGTTACCAAAAACACAGGGGTTGTGATGGTACTACACGATCTAAGTCTTGCGGCACGTTACTGTACACGGCTCATTCTCATACATGAAGGCCGCGTTACAGCAGAGGGGGATCCTACGTCAGTCCTTACACCGCAAAATCTCTCAGATGTTTATGGTATTGATGCCAGTTTAAGGAAAATCGATGGGCAGGCGTTGGTTGTGTGCAAAGACATTAGGATTTAAACCTTGGATCTATCAAACACACCTAAGTTCTCCACAAAAATTCTGTCACTGAAGGCGCCCGTCACAGAAGATACCTGGTTTAGGCACTGTTGCCGATGGATATCCGGTGCATCAGCACTCTCCATAACTACATCTATTACATGTCACGCTGCTATTCTTGCCATTCTGTTATTTGACACACCCATCCCCAAAGATATGGACAAACCAATCTCTGTTGAACTTGTTTCGTCAGATTTGATCCAATCCAACAGCACGAAAACCCATCAGGAAGTTGATAAGCCGGAAAACAATTTAGAGGTGGTGAGCAAACCCAGATCGAACGATCTGGAACCCAGGACTAATCCGATGCCCCCCATCGAGGTCAATCAGAAACTTGATCAAACTATAACGTCAGAAATTCTTACCAAGCGCTCAAAATTAATCCCTTTAAAAACAGAACATATTAATATCCCGAATGAAAAACAGCCTTCTTCTGGGCCGCAGTATTCAACGACGGTTCCTACTCCAAGTCGACCGAATTGGGCGCCTACCAAAAAACCTAAAGCACCGATAATGGATGAGAAATCTGCAGAAATTGCTAACTCTTCTTCATTCAAACCTTTGAAGTCAGTTGATTTCACTGTCAGCCACGACTTGCCTGCAATTGCTGGTGTTTCGGTCCCGCCACAAACAAAAGAGCTTCTTCTGAATGAAAGAAATACTCCGCTTTCTCTCACACGTGATTCAAATCAAATACCCGATCCTTCACCTCAGGTGGCTTCTATTACAGAAGGTTTTAATCAAAGTTTTGACACAAACCATTCTATCGAAATCGACAGAATAAATGACATTACTTTCAGCAAGGAGCGACCCAAAAAGGTTAGCAATATAGAAACCAGTAGTTTTAGGGGACAGATTGCAGCAATAGTATCTCCAAGATCTAGAAATCGTAAACTTGACGAAGGAATAACAAAATCAATAGGCTCGGAGAGAGAAAACGCCGACGCCTCTCCGATAGCGGGCAATCCAAAACCACTTTATCCTGTGCGAGCAGTACGTAAGGGGTTGCAGGGGCGGGTCGTTTTGAACGTAGAAGTTTTACCCTCTGGAGATGCGGGAATTTTAAAGACCGCTATAAGTAGTGGTCATTGGGTTTTGGATCAGGCTGCCATTAAAGCAGTCCGCCAGTGGCAATTCACTCCCGCAAAACTGGCTGGTATATCAGTACTTTCTTACGTTCAGGTACCGATTCAGTTTAAATTACGTTAATAGGCTGCATTGCCAATGTCGAATGTTTCTCTACGTAATCTGTAATAGCTCCCTCAAACTCCAATATTTTGACTGCGGTCTAAACGACATTAAGCACTGATGGTTATTGTTGGAGAGAGTATGAAATGTAATATATGTAAACCATCCGCAACGAAGTAATACGATTAGTCATAAATGGCGAAGAAAACATCAAAAGGGAAAGTGGCTGAAGTAGTCGAGGAGCAGCCGACTTTAGAGGTAAAACAAGATTGGATGGATGACCTCCAAATTTGCCTTACCTTTCTTACCCGTATTCCCATACCTGGCGGCCTCGTTATCAGCAATCCATCGGTCGCCCAAGCTACTCGCTTTTTTCCAATTATAGGTTCTCTGATTGGGCTCGTCGGTGTCATAGTGGCAACAATTGCAGATATTTTAGGACTACCCTTTGAGATTTGCATTCTTATTGCTCTACTCTCTATGATATTAATTACAGGAGCACTACATGAAGATGGCTTTGCACGCACTGCCGACGCCATCTCTAGTCGTGTTGAAAATAAAGAGCAGCGCCTAGAAATCTTTCGGGATAGTCACGTTGGTGTTGTTGGGATACTAGCCCTCATATTTGCCGTTGCCGTCAAATGGGCTGCTCTTGCGACGTTTTCCCTAGGATGGGCATTGGTTGGCCTGTTTTTAATGGCTGTCATCTCAAGGGGCGGGCTTCCGATTTTTATGCGCTATTTGGCTCCATCAGAGGAAGATGACCACTCCAAATGGTTGGAACAACCTGAGTTCGACAGGTCTACCGTTTCAGCCATTCTCGCTCTGCTGGTATCTTTCTTCGCCGTCGGGTTCTGGATTACGATCGCCATTATCATTGTGCTTACCATCGTTACCGGCTTGGCCTCGTGGTTGGCGACAAGCCTTTTTGGCGGCAAAACAATACATGCGCTTGGAGCACTTCAGCAGCTTTCTGAAATCTGTATTATTCTTACCATTGCCGCATTGGGTGGCGATTGAGCACAATTACGCGCTGGTGGTGGGTTCGGCATGCACCGAGTATGGGCGATCAAGGTATTATTCATGGCCAAGACAACGTTAATGCTAACCTCTCAGATACGGGCGCCATCAGGCGGTTGGGTAAGAGACTTCCAAAAGATGGCCTCTGGTTTTCCAGCAATCTTCGACGCACCATAGAGACTGCCAAAGAGATTTCCGGGGGGGTTACACCGACTGAAATACCGGAATTTGCCGAGCAGAATTTTGGCCAATGGAATGGCCAAAAATGGAAAGAGCTACCAAAAAAGGAGATGGATAATTTCTGGACAAACTATAGTGACCAAAAAGCACCGGAAGGAGAAAGTTTCCGCGAGCTCGTAAACCGGGCAACCGCAAAAATTAAGTGTATGACCGCCGAAAATATTGGACGAGATTTGATCGTAGTCGCTCACGCAGGTACGATCCGTGCCGCCTTAACCCTCGCTCTCAACTTACCCTTGAATTCTGCGCTTTATATGAGTGTCTCAAACCTGTCGTTAACAAAGATAGAGGCATTTGATGAAAATAATCCATTCCCCTGGCGAGTGGAGTTCGCAAATCTGCCGGCGACCTTAGAGAATAAGAAGATATGAAGTTATAAAACCAGAATTGCTCGAAAATCGTTCACGTTAGTATATGTGGGTCCTGTTATGACTAAATCACCTAATCCCTCAAAAAACGTGTAGACATCATTATTTTCGAGATACGTTTTAGCATCAAGTCCAGATTTGTGCGCCCGGTGGAGCGTATCAGGCTTTACAATAGCTCCAGCGTTATCTCCGCTGCCATCAATTCCGTCGGTATCACAGGCTAGTGCATATACATTTTTGGCGCCGTCCAGTTTTAGTGCAAGACCAAGCAGAAACTCCGTATTTGGCCCCCCCCTACCCCGTCCATTAACGGTTACTGTCGTTTCACCCCCCGAAAGATAAACGTGTTTTTGTTTATTTTCTCGCAATACCAGCTGGGCTACGTTTTGGCCAACAACCCTGGATTCACCTTCTATAGCGTCGCCCAAAACAGTAACGTCGATACCATGGTTTCTTGCATGAGATTTGGCCGCTTCTAGAGAGGTTTTTGAAGATCCAATGATGGAATGCGTACCAAAAAATGATACACCTTCTTTTTCCTCCACTTTACCTTTTAGATGTTCCAACACGGATGAGGGAATGCTTAAATCGTACTTCTCGAGGATTGCTAAGGCGTCTGAGACCTTTGACGTGTCGGGGATCGTCGGCCCAGAAGCCACGAGGGACGGATCATCTCCCGGTACATCGGAAATAATTAATGTATGGAGGCGAGCGGGCATACAAGATTGACCGAGACGACCACCCTTTACTGCTGATAGATGCTTGCGTACCGTATTTATTTCAGAAATTGGAGCACCGCATTTAACCAACATTTCATTTACCTTCTGTTTGTCTTTAAACGCGATGTTATCCGCTGGTAAAGTCAGAAGTGCTGATCCACCACCTGAAATCAAACACAACACCAAATCATCTTCGGTTAGACCTTCAAGGTATCCCAGCATTCTGCCAGCTGCCGTTAAACCCGCTTCATCCGGAATAGGATGAGATGCCTGAACAATTTCTATGTAATTACATGGTCTATGAAAACCGTAACGGGTTATGACTAAACCCTCCATTGGTTTAGTCCAGTGGCGTTCAACTACTTCTGCCATTGCAGCTGAGGCCTTCCCTGCTCCGATTACAATCGAACGACCCTCTGACGGTTTAGGCAAATAAGCAGGAAGACAAACTTGGGGTAGTGCCGCCTTTACGGCAACCTCAAATAGGGAATTTAAAAATTTGACTGGATCATCCATAAGTCCGTTTTATCTCGTTAATTCGCAGTTGGACAGGGTGCCGCTAATACCTCTGTTCATTAGACTTGTTCGAAAGAGGTTCCTATACTAACCAATACAGGATACGAGGGAGAAAATCGGTCATGGAGAGATCTTTCGCCAAGGAAATTGAGCTATTAAGTCTCGGCAAAGGTGAGACTTTCCACGGGGAAGGTATTCTTGCCGTTACAAAGGCTCTTTTACAGTCAGGAGTATCTTATGTCGGCGGTTATCAGGGAGCACCTGTATCCCACCTGCTAGACGTTCTGGTTCAGGCAAAGGATCTGATGGGTGAACTCGGTATCAACGTAGAAGCCAACTCTAGTGAAGCTTCAGCTGCAGCTATGTTGGCAGCATCTATTAACTACCCGGTTCGGGGAGCGGTTACCTGGAAGTCCGTAGTTGGAACAAATGTAGCTGCTGACGCGCTTTCCAATCTTTCCTCGGCTGGCGTGAAAGGCGGGGCGCTCATTATTTCCGGTGAAGATTATGGTGAAGGTGCCAGCATCATACAGGAACGCACCCACGCCTTCGCTCTGAAGTCTACAATCTGGATGGTAGACCCGAGACCAAACCTCGAAACCATCGCCCATATGGTAGAAAAAAGTTTTGAATTATCAGAGGTGAGTAATTCCCCGGTTATGATGGAGTTGCGTATTCGGGCATGCCACGTTCAGGGTTCGTTCAAAGCTAAGGATAATGTAGTTGCCAAGGTTAGTTCAATTAACAAACAAGCAGAGCCGGCTTCCTTTCTTTATGCACGACTTAGCCACCCACCAGTGACCTTCATCCAAGAAAAACAGAAATTGGAGAACCGACTTCCCGCTGCACAAAAATTTATTCTCGAAAACCAATTGAATGAGGTTTTTTCGGGGGATATTTCTTCCCACGGGATCATCGTGCAAGGGGGTCTTTTTAATACGCTGATGCGCCGCCTAAGTAACCTGCATTTGGCAGATGCCTTCGGTAACAGCCGAATTCCCATTCTTGTCCTAAACGTGACGCATCCTCTCGTACCTGAACAAATACAGGAATTCTGTTTAACAAAAGAGTCGGTATTGGTTATGGAGGAAGGTAATCCAGAGTTCATAGAGCAACAAATAGGACAAATTCTCCGGCGCGCTGACATACAGACACGCCTTCATGGAAAAGACATACTTCCCCAGGCAGGCGAGTACTCGGCAGAGGTTGTCACGAAAGGCCTTGTAGAGTTTCTTAGTCAGAACGAACCCGACGGCGTAAATGTCGAAATTCTGAGAGATGAAGCCGCAAATTTAACGAATATAAAAATATCCGCACAAGGTTCCCTTGATGAGAGCCTGCCACCGCGCCCGCCCGGTTTCTGCACAGGTTGTCCAGAACGTCCGGTATTCTCCGCCATCAAACTCCTCAAAGAAGAGATTGGAGACATCCATATTGCAGCGGATATTGGATGTCATGCATTTGGCACATTTGAGCCGTTTAGCATGGGTAATTCTATCCTGGGCTATGGAATGAGCCTAGCAAGTGCTGCCGGCGTCCGACAGATTCAAAAAAAACGTACAATCAGTATTATGGGGGATGGCGGATTTTGGCATAATGGTCTGCAAACTGGTGTCCTATCGACGCTCTTTAACGAGGGGGATGCCATACTGATCATCATGCAGAATGGATATGCCTCTGCGACTGGGCAACAATACATACCCTCAAGCGTAAAACTTGATAACCAAAAACCCATATCCAGTGACATTGAAAAGACGCTTAATGCTTTAGGTGTTAAATGGCTTAAGACTATCCGCACCTACAGTGTCGATGTAATGGTTAAAACTCTTCGGGAAGCGATGACCACAAGTTTTGATGGCCTTAAAGTCATTATAGCTGATGGTGAATGCATGTTAGCCCGTCAGCGGCGTCTGAAAACGGATAATAGACGGAAAATCGAGACCGGCTTAAAAGTAGTAACGCCACGCTTCGGCGTAGATGATGAAATCTGTACCGGAGATCATTCCTGTATCCGGCTTTCAGGCTGTCCGTCGTTGACCATAAAACCTAGCCCCGATCCATTGCGAACGGATCCAGTCGCCCACGTCATCAATAGTTGTGTAGGATGCGGGCTTTGTGGTGAAATTGCCCATGCTGCCGTACTATGTCCCTCATTTTACAAAGCCGAGCGCATCCAAAATCCTGGACAATTAGAAAAAGTCATCCACAGGATCAGGCAAACCATCATTGGTCTCATGACAAATGAAAAATCTATAGTATGACGAACAAGGAAATTACTTCTTCACTTAATATCCTCATCGCCGCCATGGGTGGTGAGGGCGGTGGTGTTTTAATGGACTGGATTGTAAAGACTGCGATAGCAGCTGGCCTTCCGGTCCAGGCTACATCGATACCCGGCGTTGCCCAGAGAACAGGGGCTACAACATATTATATCGAGATATGGCCGGAAAGATTAGATGGCGACGCGAGCAAACGACCGATTTTCTCTTTAAGCCCGGCAATTGGAGAGATCGATATTATGATTGCCACTGAACTCGCTGAAGGTGCGCGGGCGCTTGGTAACGGGTTTATTACTCCGAACCGCACAACCTTGATTTCTTCAACTCATCGGGTGTTTTTAACTCTAGAGAAGATGGCAATGGGGGACGGTCGATTAGACGATAAAAAACTATATGCGGCACTTAAACGAAGCGCCAAAAAGTCGGTTATGTTTGATGCCTCCGAGGTTGCAGTCCAGCACAATACCATCATAAATGCCGTGTTATTAGGAGCTTTGGCAGGAACGGGAGCTCTCCCCTTCGAACCCGATGCATATACAGCATCAATTAAAGCCGAAGGAAAATCTATTGAACCGAACCTCGCCGGTTTCAGGGCAGGGCTTGAAAATTCTCAGACCGGAAGCAAACGTTCCGGACAGAACATTATTAATTCAGAAACAAGCGGCAAAGTTGCACCAAATCTGGAAACCAGGGTTAATCAGAATTTTCCTGCGGAAACGAGAGATATTATTATTCACGGCGTCAACCGTTTGACAGACTATCAGAATACCGCCTACGCGGAGAGATATCTCGATCGTTTGACCTCATTTACGGAGATAGATAGCGGCCTTTGCCGTGAATTAGGGCGACACCTGGCTGTTCGCATGTCATTTGAGGATATTATAAGAGTTGCTCAAGCCAAAGTTCGTGAAAACCGTTTTAATCGTATCAGACGCGAACTTGACGCTATGGAGACAGAACCTTATCACATTACGGATTTCTTCAAACCCGGAATACGGGAATTTTGTGATTTGCTCCCGCCAGCACTCGCCAAAACAGTTTTGTCGTGGGCGGAACGGTATGGTTACCTCGATACATTTTACTGGGGAATGCAGGTTCGGACTACAAGCATTCTGGGCTTCCTGAAGATCTGGTTTCTCTCAAAACTCCGCTGGTGGCGTCCCAGGAGCTATCGATGGTCGGAAGAACAGAAACAAATCGACGATTGGCTTACCCTTGTTAAAAATACAGCTGAAAATAATATCGAACTAGCGAGGGAAGTGGTAGAACTTGCACGCTTAATAAAGGGTTACGGCAGCACACATCGACGGGGTCTTTCCAACTTCGGGCTTATCGTTGACACATATGTCAAACCGCTTCTAAACGATCCTGGTCTCTTAGATGGTGCATCTTCCAGCATCAAGGAGGCAAGGGAGGCGGCTCTCGCCGACCCCGAGGGAGAGGCACTTAAGATGGTTTTAGCAGATAATGGACAAAGGGAAGATGCCTTGGCTGCAGAGTAGCCACACTAAACGATGATAATAGCTTTAGTTGATTTAAGTTTGGTATCATGAAGGAATTAACGTACGGCAATGTTAATCTCTTCATTTTTTGATTGAAAACAGAATTAACCATAAACAAGAGGTAAATTATGATTGGTGTTATTGGAGGAACCGGGATCACAGGCAGTCAACTCGTCGCCGCGCTACAGGCAAGAGCAGCAGAATTTCGGTGTATTGTTCGTGACCCAGATGCTGCGAAGGCTAAGCTGGGAAATGATGTTGAACTTGTTCGGGGAGATTTATCGGATACATCTAGTCTACAGTCTGCAATGAGTGGGTTTGATACACTTTACATTTTGTGCGGTCACAGCCCCATGTTACAGCAATTAGAGATCAATGCGTTGGAAGCAGCCAAAAAAGCTGGTGTCTCTTATATCGTCTACGCGTCAGGTTCTGAGAAAGGCATTCGACCCGACAGCCCCTCCAAAGTCATGCAAATGCATTATCATGTTGAAGAGGCCATTAAATCAAGTGGTATCGATTGGGCAGTAAGTCGCCCAAACTATTTTATGAGCACTCTGATGAGCATGGCAGAGCCGGTTGCAAAAATGGGAAAACTAATTACTTCCCTACCCAAGGAAACAGGCATTTCAATGATCCACCCTACTGATATTGGTGAAGCAGCCGCCGAAATAATCTTGAACAAGGATCGCGCCGGTCAGACTTATTTCCTGACTGGTCCTGTAATAACCATGGGGCAGGTTGTCGAGGAAGTATCCAAGGCTGTCGGCAAATCTATTGAATACGTTCAAGTCCCTCCCGAAGCTGCCGAGAAGGCCATGGCAGATAAAGGTATGCCCGACTGGCTTGTAGCCCATGTGAGCGGAATGATGGGAATTGTAGCAAAGGGCGATATGGACGGTGTAACGGATTGGGTAGAACAATTGACCGGACACCCCCCCCGCACTCTGGACCAATGGCTAGATGGCGCTAAAGGCGCGTTTGGCGGCTAGAAACAAACCAAAAAAATTGGCGTAATTAGGCATTTAACCAAATTGTCAAATGCCGCTCATTTCGTCTGGGAAGCGCGATAAGCGAAAGGCCGTAATGGGCTCCCAAGCAATGCCATTTTGGAAAGTACTTACACTGTTGAGTGGCCTGGCCATCCTCATGCCGCTCGTCATTGATATTTTCCTACCCGCCATACCGGCTATAGCCCAATCATTTCAGGTAAGTACAGGCGACATTCAAATCACGCTGGCATCTTTAAACCTGGGAGCAGCAATCGGACAACTCCTATACGGTCCTCTCGCTGATAGATTTGGGCGCAGGTGGGTTATAATCGTCTCCATGTCTATTTTTTCAATTTCCGGCTTTGCAACAGCTGCAGCGCCAAATTTAGAGTGGTTGAACATCTTGAGATTTGTCCAGGGATTAACCGCAGCTAGTGGCATGATAATAATTAGAGCCATCGTCCGAGATCTTTATGACGGAGCGCTTGCTGCAAAGATGCTGGCTTATACTTTTGTCGCCGGCAGTATCATGCCTATTGCCGCGCCCATAATCGGAGGGAATGTGACAGTTTGGTTAGGTTGGCAGCCCAATTTCTATATCATCGGGGGAATTGGTGTTTTGGTGTTCCTATCCCTTTGGAGATGGCTGGATGAAACCGGTGAGAAAGATTATGACGCAATCAGGTTTCAGTTAGTTTGGAGCAGTTTCGTGAGGATCTCTCGGTCCCGGGTTTTCCTAACATATGCGTATGTCGGGATTGGCCCCTTCGCAGGGCTTTTTGCAATACTAACCGCCTTGTCGTCTACCCTCATAGAATTCATGGGAGTTAGCCCAACGATCTTTGGATATTTGTTTGCATTAATCATGCTTGGTAACCTTACAGCGTCAATAGTTGCGGGGCGCCTGGTATCAAGTATTGGTGGAGTGCCACTCATCTATAGCGGTTGTGTAATATGTTTGGTTTCGGGTCTTGCCGCTGGGGGCTTTGCTTGGATGGGTATTGTAACGCCAGCAGGAATAGTCATTCCCTCCCTCGGGTTTATGATTGGTTTCGCACTGCTTGTGCCGGCTGCGACTGCAGGCGCAATGTCACCTTTCCCAAAGATGGCGGGACGCGCTTCCTCACTAATTGGACTGGTTCATCATAGTGCGGGTGCAATTACATCTCTTCTGGTAGGACTAATGGCTGATGGGACGCACATTCCTTTGGTATGGTCTTTAATCATTTGCGGCATTTTTAGCTTTCTCTCCATTTGGCCAGTTTGCAAACTTAAGCACGAACAAGGCCTATAGGAGAACACAAAATGTTGTTGGAATTACAACTCTGAGGCTGGCCACGTTTAGAGTTAGTGTCTACCATCAGTTCATGACCCAACTGCATACAGACGTAATAATCGTCGGTGGTGGACCTGCCGGTCTTCTCCTTGCCATCGAACTTGGGAGGAGGCAGATACGAACCATCCTTTTTGATCAAGACTGCTCCACTACCATAAATCCCCAGGCCAATGCTACCCAAGCGAGGACAATGGAGCACTACAGACGGTTGGGCTTTGCTAACGAAGTGCGAACGCAAGGCCTTCCACCGAATTACCCCACCGATATAGCTTACTTCACGACTTTTTCCGGTTACGAGCTTGCACGCTTCCAACTGCCTTCCGCGGATAAGGCCAAAGATTTGATCAAAAACATGGGTGGATCCTGGAGCGCTGCAGAGTTACCTCACCGTGTATCACAAATGTATGTAGAACAGGTACTACACCGGCAAGCAACTCGACTGAAATCTGTCGCTTTACGCTACCAACACGAAGTCACCAAAGTAATAGATAACATCGACCATGTGGAGGCCACCGTCGTCACTGACAAAAATACGTTTGTTGTTTCAGCCCAATATTTAATTGGTTGTGATGGACCGCGCAGTACTGTTCGCAAACACCTGGGTATTACAATGGAGGGAGAAGCCAACAAGAAACGGGACTTCGTTGGAGGTTATATGCATGCCGTCTACCTTAAGGGAAAACACCTCTATGATGCAATTAACGGGGATCCAGCCTGGATGCATGTTAATGTTAATCACCGTCGCCGATGTTTTTTAGCGGCGATCGACGGTAAATCTGAATTTGTATTTCACACCCAATTAAAATCGGGCGAAGACAAAGACAATATTTCTGAAATCCAAACCCGAAATATGTTTGCAGAATGTATGGGAAGATCTGTTGATTTTGACATTATCAGCCGCTCATCGTGGACCGCTGGATTTACATTAGTTGCCGAAAAACTATCAGTGGACCGCATTTTTCTAGCGGGAGACGCGGCACATTTATTCACACCTACCGGTGGTCTTGGCTACAATACCGCAATTGAAGATGCCGTTAATCTTGGCTGGAAACTAGCGGCAGTCATAAAAAAATGGGGAGGGTCTCGTCTGTTGGACTCATACCAAATGGAACGTCACCCCAGTGCGGTCCGTAATACTAATTACGCCCGGGGCTTCGCAGAATCCCTTGGTAGTTTCAAGCCCAAGCCGGAGTTAGAGGCGCATACCTCTGAAGGCTCTAAACTTCGTGCAGAAGCGAGTGACTACTTCAACCGCCATGGGCGAGAGGAATTCAATATTCCGGGCATCACCTTTGGTAACCGATATGACGGTTCCCCCATAATTGTCTCTGACGGAAGCGAACCTCCACCTGATCGGGCCAATATGTATCAACCGACTGCCTGTCCCGGTGGACGTGCACCTCATCTCTGGTTACAAAACACCACTGGTAAGATGACATCTCTTTATGATCAATTTGGTTTCGAGTTTACGCTATTATGTTTCGATGGAGGGGACAAAAATATTATGGGACCCCTTACTTCAACTGCTAAATCGGCGGGGCTTTTGCTATCAGTTGTCAACGTCGCCGGGGAAGAAGCCCGTGAACTTTATCAATCCAATTTTGCTCTCATAAGGCCCGATCAAATTGTTGCGTGGCGAGGAGATCAATTACCAGAAGAACCGGAAAAAATCATCAGGGTATTGACTGGTAAATAGAAATTAAGAATCAAAATTATGAATGGAAGACGTGCTGTTATCGTGGGTGGATCTATAGGCGGCTTGTTTGCCGGCAACATGTTGGTCCAGCAAGGTTGGAAAGTAGATATTCTCGAACGTGCGAAAGATGATCTCTCGTCTCGCGGTACCGGTATCGCCCGCCACTTAGAACTGGAACAATTATTAAAACGCCTTGGTATAGTGGCGGACGATACTGTCGGCATTGACGTTAGCGGTAGGACAGCCTTCGACCGGAATGGTAAAATTATCGCCGAATATAATTTGCCGCAACGTTTAGGCGCCTGGAACAGGGTATTTGAACCCTTATTCGAGAAATTTCCCAGAGAGCATTACCATAACGGATCTGAATTTACTGGAATGGAAACTACTGACGTTGTTACCAAGGTTCAAACAGCAAATGGCCAGGATTTTGAAGCTGATGTTGTTATCGGGGCAGACGGCTTCAGTTCAACTGTCCGGGAATTTGTTGCACCTGGCGTCAAGCCGACCTACGGCGGTTATGTCGCTTGGCGCGGCGTTAGCGGTGAGGAAAACTTGACCGCGGAATTTCTGGCCAGCATCTTTTCTCATTATGCATTCCTTTTTGTACCAAAAAGCCTTTTGATCGGTTACCCCATGGCAGGTTCTAATGGGTCAGTTACCATTGGCAAGCGTCGTTACAATTATCTTTGGTATTACCCAACAACAGAAGAAAACCTCAAAGAACTTTTGACTGATAACGAGGGACACTTACATGAAAATGGAATTCCGCCACCTCTTATACAAAGGAACCACATTGACGAACTAAAAATGAACGCTCAAAGACTTATGCCAGAAAACTTTCTGGAGGCAGTATTCAAAGCTGACACAACAATGTTTCAGCCAATCTACGATGTTAATTCCGATCGCATCGTTTTTAATAATGTAGCATTGATCGGCGATGCAGCCTTCGTCGCGCGACCGCATGTAGGGGTGGGTGTCCTTAAAGCCGCACAGGATGCTATTTCACTGGCGACCTCTTTGTCAGAATGCCACACAATTTCTGAAGCTCTTACGCGATACGAAAATGAACGTTTCCAAGCAGGAAAACGTGCAGTTACGCACGGCCGGAATTTAGGCGCTTTTATTGAGCGCGGATTGGATAAACCCGAGGACGACCCAACCCTTAACCTTCCGCCAGAACGCATAATACGGGTGAGTGGCCGACCCTATGAGCATGTTCTTGAACAAAATCTCTAACCGGCAATAGAGCGAGCCTCAAACACCTTTTAAGGATAATAGCATTGAGGCTAATTTAGTAATTAAACAATTCCCTAAGGTGTTTAGCTATCCGTTATTGGTTCTGGACCGGCAAGCTTGCGCGTCAAATCCAGGCTAAACACATGTTTCATAGCAATATCCATACTAGGATTACGATTTAATAAACTCTTTAAATTCTCTTTTGGCCAGTGGACGTATCGGCATGCTCGCGTCGACAAGACGGTCGCCGTCGCCGCTCCACCCTGAATAAAAGACATTTCACCAATCATTGAACCGTCACGTCCATGGCCCAGTTCTTTGTCATCTCGTTTAATAATTACCTCACCGTTGAAAAGAAGATTTAAACCGTCAATGACCTTTCCCTGTTCTGCGAATTGGTGTCCACTTTCAACCGAACGCCACTCTGAAATGCGCATTAACTTCATAAATTCAAGAGACGTAAAGTTCTGAAATACCGTTTCATGTAATTCCATTTCTTCTTCGTTAAAACTGATAGATCGACGCTCAAGGATAATTCCAATTATGCGGTAGCCATTTATGCATATGAAGACTGAGAGCCAAAATATAACAAGCCAAAGTGGGGGCTCAAAGTTAAAGAAGTTATAGACAATACCTACAATACAGCTGACGATTGCCAAGGACCGCAGGAATATCATGTCACGCACATAGAACGACAGTGCCGTGAGAATAAAAGACGTGTGTCCCACCAAATCTAAGGGAGCCTTAAAAATTAAATGAATCAAATCTGCAAAAAACTCCGTGATCATGGTTTGCTTCTCCACTTTATCCAATGTGCATCGTTATAATATATAATAATAATAATAAAGAGGGTGCACTATTTCACCATCCCTATCTCCAAAAGCCCTCACGTCACATTTAAAAAACATATTCCATAAGCTTGTCACGCTTTAAATAACTAATGTCTTGTCTTGCGCTATAAGTGGGTACGGAGAAATGCGATAACATCAGTCCAATAGCTGCCCACGCTAAAAAACAGTGTATGGCCATCGTCACCGTATGCCGGATAAACAATGAGGGTCGCATCTTTATCCGCCTCTTTTAATGCCCGAAAGAGTTGTTGGGTCGTTTTTAACGTATTTCTGCCGCGGGTCCTTCGAGATCCAGTATCATTCTCCGAAACAAGAACTAACACTGGCGCTGAAATCGCACCGGCCTGACTTAAGTTCAAAGAAGGGTGTACGGCCGACGCCATAATGACAACAGCCCTAAAATCGCGCCGCTGGACTGCCACTTGGTAGGTAAGTAGACCTCCCCTCGAAAAGCCCATCACGCCTATCCGGGAGGACTGGACATACGGCAAATTTTTTACATAATCGACTGCGTCATTTACGTCATCCAGATGTCCGAATAACGGCCTATCGAGACGTCGGATTGGAGAAAATCCGACAAACCCCGCTTTCGCAAGCGCAGCACAAGTCTCTTCCGGTGCACCGCCGATGATTGGCCCAACACCACCGTGATTAAATACAACAGCTGGAAAGGGACCCCTACCCTGTGGTTTGCAGAGACTACCGCTGAGCGTAAAGTCACCCTCGCTATAAATAGCTTTTTGGCCGGAAGCTACACAACCTGAAAGCATGACGATTAAAGTAATAATAAAAGAACACTTTATCATTAATTTGATCCTTCCATCATACCATCCAATGGGCGTTTTTCTGACACCATAAGTCAATTCTGAGTAGACATAAAATCCACTCTAATGCGGCAAAACGCTATCCTTTAGCCAAAGCTCATAAAGACTACCACCTGAAACTAATGGCAAACATTACTTAGCGCTCTGTTAAGGCGTTATCAACAGAGCTTAAGAACGGATCCATCAAGTACTGCATTACTGTTCGTTGCCCCGTATGGATTGATGCTATGACCTGCATACCAGGGAACAGTTGGTAACGGTCTCCCCCGCGCTTAAAGTAATCGCGCTCGGTTTCAATTCTGACGCGGTAAAAAGGCTGACCGTCTGTCGAGGTTAATGTATCAGGACTAACAGTGATTACTTTACCCTCCAAATTGTCGAACCTCACAACGTCTGGGGACGCCAATTTGATCAGTACGCTTTGTCCTGCCTGAACAAAACCAATGTCCTGGGTTGGAAGACGCGCCTCTATTACAAGTTGGTCTTTCCCCGGAACGATATCTACGACAGCTTCTCCCGGAGCCACTACCCCGCCAATAGTGGCGACGTAAACCGTCTTTATGACACCACTGACCGGTGATCTAAGAACGGTTCGTTGCAAACTATCTTGGAATTTTGTCAAACGCGGCAATAATTCGTCGAGTTGACGTCGCGCCCCCTCAAGGGTCATTCTGGTTTCTTCGTCGTATTTATCTTGAATGCGCTTGAGATTAATCCGAGCCTGCTTTAACGCCATCTTCGATCGCTCGATGGCGGCTTCACCCTCCTCCACAGTACCTTTAAGAGAAGAGGCCTCCTTGAGCAAATTTAGATGGGTATAACGATTGCTGAGATCTTCTTTAAGGAGTTGCTCGGAAATTGAAATTTGCTCGTTTAGAAACTTTAGAGACTGGCGGGCATTACGTACCCGCGCTAATATTTCACGGTTTTCTTCTTTGCGCTGGGAGATAAATATAGTCTGACTGGTCCGTTCATTTCTCAGTCTTTCACGCCGACTATAAAACAGGCCTTCCTCTTCCCGCGCAAATTCTGGATTTGCCTGGACTAGGGACTTAGGAAATTTCAAGGTAGCAGCTCCCGCAGCCTCCGCCGTCAGCCGGGCTATTTCTATCTTGAGCCCATTTATCCGGGCCACAAGTTCGGTGACATCAGCTCCACTTGTTGTGGATTCCAGAACCACGAGTGACTGGCCCTCGATAACTTGGTCACCTTCCTTCACAGCTATCTCTCTTACGATACCTCCTTCAAGGTGTTGGACCGTCTTGACCTGACTTGCCGGGACTACTTCACCCGGAGAAATACTGACTACGGCCAGAACTCCCGCGAAAGCCCATATGATAAATGCCGTTACCCCGGCAACACAAAGGTAGAGGAGACGGCGTGCAGACTGGGTCTTTTTTTTTGCCTCGGGCCCGGCATTCATGACGCTGCCTCCGAGGCGGTTGTTGGTCCATTCGGGGAGGTGGTTTTCTCCGGCCGTGAATTCTGCACAATCTCTGGAATGGGCTTGCTATTGAGGTCTACAAGTATATCGGCACCCTTAAATGCAACGCGATCATGGGAGAACGCAATAATGGTGCAACCTTTTCGATGAAGTTCACTAACGACGGAGCCCATGATTTCCCTTCCATCCTTGTCGAAGCTTTCTGTCGGTTCATCTAGAATTACCAGCGAACCATTCGTCGCCAAGGCACGTGCAAGAGCTATCCGGCGGCGTATCCCGACCGCGAGTGACCGACCGTTGTCTTGAACCATTGTCCTGATACCATCGGCACTCTCATCAACAAATCCACGCAAACCGACGCGATCAATAAGGGACTGAACGGCTCTTTCATCGAGAGTGTGACTGTTCACCCCAATATTTTCTTCGATACTGGCTGTCAACAGAACGGGTTCCTGTGGAAGGAATACAATCTGTCTCCGCCACCATTCTGGTGCAATCTGGAGAAGGTTTATGCCATCAGCAAGGATTTCGCCGCGACCAGGTTCAATGAGCCCCACAATCAGTCGGGCAAGTGTTGATTTACCCGTTCCATTTGCACCAATTACCAGCATCGTTCGACCTGGCTCAATTGCAAGAGAGAATCTCTCAAAGAGCGGAACCTTTGATCCGGGGTAGGCAAATGCGACATCTTTAAATTCAAGTCTCCCGGTGTAGTTTCTTTTAGCGGAACCCTCAGCACCGTCGCGGGGAAGTAGCGTAATCTGGCCAAGGCTCTCGACAGCCTGCTGGGCAGTCACAAAGCTCTCCACCAGCTGGGTAAATCGGAAAACGGGCTGAAGCGCTCGGGCGGCTAAAATATTAGCACCGATCAATGCCCCAACGTCCAATTCCCCACGGACAACTAATGCACCCCCAACAGCAATTATAGATACACCCGTAACTCCCGCTGATGCCTGAACAAAGGATTGGATTAACCCCTGGCGGTTTACAATCACTTGCCTGAGGCCATTAAACTTACTCTGGTGCAGAGACCATGCATTTCCCAGGAATGATGCGGTATTAAAGGCACGAACCATATCCAGCTCACGGCTGGCCGTTCCTATGAGCGGGGCAATTTTACCGGCTGCATCCGCCGATTGCCGAGTTGGACGACGCATTGAGGTCATGGTGACAGTCCCTGAAATGAAAGCTAACACCACAAAAACCGTCGCGATTATTCCAAGGAGTGGACTAAGCAAATACAAGACGAGCAAAAACAACATCGAAAACGGCACATCAAGGAGTGAACTAATATTGACTGCATTGTAAGCGGCATAGATGCTGTTAATCCCGGCTATTGCCTGTTGGCGTTTCCCCAAATGAACAGTCTCCAGGGCGGCTGGTTTAGCGTAAAGAAGCGACTTAAATCCGGCGTCAGAGAGGTCGAGATCAGCCTTTTCGCTAAGTCCGCCGGCCAACCTGAGTCTGATTTGCCGGAATGCAAATTCAAAGACGACTGCTATTAGTGCGCCGAAAGTCAAGGTGGCCAGTGTGACGTCTACCCCATGGGCAACGTATCTATTGAGAACTTGTATAACGAAGATTGGCATGGCCAAAGCGAGTACGCTTGCGAAGAAGGATGCAATCAACAGTTCGACCGTTAGGCGCGGATTGGCACTGAACCTCCGTAACAGCTCGTTCATTTCTGATAAGCCGTTGGTGATGCGTACCCTTTATACTTGTTACCAAATGGTAGTGACTTCATGTATCAGTTCACGTCCTTAAAATTGAAATTCATCTAGAATAATAATTATAATCTAATTCTTAACCCCTTAGATTAGACAATTCTTAACCGGGTTTAATATTCTTTTTTTACATAAGAACTGCAATAGGCTGACAAACAGAAAACATGGTAACAATTAAGCTATAACGTCAAGTCATGCACCGCCAAGCCTGAATGTCAAAGATAAGAGAAGGGTATCGATTTACAATACCTGCCGATCAAATAGGATCCGGGAAAGTTCCACCGTGCTAGGATGATGCCGGTGTAAATAGAAAATCACTGTCAGAAAGCGTTGGATCATTGGTCAATGCAATTTTCATATTTGCAGAACCATTATCATTAATGTCAATTTCCAAGTCCCCATCGGAATTCTCACGGGCCTCAACTACATTTGCCGGACCGTTACTTGCATCTGTAAAGGCTGTGGTTCCAACGAAGTCGAATGTTTTCCCGTTCGTACCGCTTATTTCAGACAAACTGATTTTATCAAGACCGGGCTGGAAGTCCGTGATGGTATCAAAGCCACTAACTGGCGAATCACTTGCACTGGTAAATTTAAAAATATCCCTGCCACCGTTGCCGGTAAATGTATCTGCCCCCGCTCCGGCGTTGAAGATGTCACCAAATGCACCACCCGAAAAGTTATCGGCGTTTGATGTTGAATTAAATGTAGAACCAGTCACATTGTTACCGCTCTGGACCACTGGA
>ERZ651768.848-NODE-848-length-22583-cov-3.157780_pt1 | contig 22583 bp, 24 predicted proteins | sample MGYA00514754_ERZ651768 | MGnify/ENA metagenome assembly ERZ651768
TTCCACCGCACGCCGCACTTCGTCGGTTCCGAAACCCATTTGAGCCAGGGCATCGCGAACATCACCGAGCGCTGTAGAAACGGACAGGTTGTCGACCTCTAGTTCACCGTTGTCAAACGCGGAAATCTCGAGGCGATTCTTCAGTTCTAAAACCATTCTCTGCGCCGTTTTTTTTCCAACGCCTGGTACCAAGCACAAAGCGTCCACGTCATTGGTAGCGACAGCGAGTCCAAGCTCGTCGGGCGGCAGCGTGGCCAGAACAGCCATCGCCAGGGCAGGGCCTACTCCGTGGGCTCCGATTACAGATTCAAAGCACTTTCGTTCAGCCAAAGTCGCGAATCCGTAGAACTGTTGATCGCCTTCTCGGATGTGGTGATGAATATGCACAAACACATCGGAACCTATTTCTGGTAGTTCGGCGAGAGTTCCAGGGTTGACGCTGACCCTGTAACCGACTCCGCCTACTTCTACTATGACTTCTCCCTCACGATCTTTGTCCATGAGCAAACCACGAAGCGAGCCGATCATCAGACCTTGAACACCTTTTCGAGGTGACGCGTTGATGCGCGTGCGAGGTGACAGAGGGCGACAGCAGCAGCGTCGGCTGCATCGGGTGGTGACGGAAGATCAGGCAAAGAAAGCAGGGATTGAACCATACGCTGCATCTGTTCCTTCGTTGCGCTTCCCCAACCTGCGACGGCTTCTTTCACCTGGTTGGGGGTGTATTCGACAACTTCAGCGCCAGCTGCCGCGCCTACCGCCATAGCAAGGCCGCTCACTTGGGCGACTCCCATCGCGGTGCGCGCATTGACCTGAAAAAACACGCGTTCTATGGCCACCACATCTGGGCGGTGCTCCTCAATTAATTCTTGAAACTCTCGATGAATAGCGGCCAAGCGTTGAGGGGTTGCTGCTTTGGAGGGGGTACGGACCACTCCAATAGCTACTGCTTCGGTTTTACGGCCGACCTGCTCCACAACGCCGTACCCGCAACGGGATAAGCCAGGGTCAATTCCTAGAACGAACACAGGTTCGATTCTACCGCACTGCCCCGAGGGTACCGATCAGCTTTCCGTAAGCTCCGCAAGAACTTCGTCTGGAACGTCAAAGTTCGCGTAAACACCCTGAACGTCATCGTGGTCGTCAAGAGCATCCATTACGGCTATGACCTGTCGGGCATCGCTACTTGAGGAGAGTTCGATGACGTTTTGAGGCAAATAGATGAGATCGGTGGAAGACACTTCGATACCTGATTCTTCGAGTGCTTCTCGGACCGCGATGGTGTTGGAGGGATCGGTCGTCACCCTCCATAGCTCACCTTCGACAACAAGGTCCTCTGCTCCGGCTTCTAGTGCAGCCAACATCAGTTCGTCCTCGTCAAGTGGGCCCGGCACCAGTACCACTCCTTTGCGGTCGAATTGCCATGCAACGGCACCCGGTTCGGCTAGAGACCCTCCGGCTCGGGTAAAAACGCTGCGGATCTCAGCCCCAGTTCGATTTCGGTTGTCGGTCAAGACGTCGACGAACATTGCTACGCCATGTGGGGCGTAACCTTCGTAGGTGACTTGTTCGTAGCTGACGCCTTCAAGTTCACCTGTCCCACGTTTGATAGCCCGTTCGATAGTGTCGAGCGGCACAGAGTTATCGCGAGCCTTCTGGTACATCGTGCGGAGGTTTGCGTTCGAATCTAGATCGCCTCCACCTTCGCGGGCTGCCACTTCAACCTGGCGGATGAGCTTCGCGAAGAGCTTGCCTCGAGCTTTGTCAGCAGCACCTTTTTTGTGTTTGATGGTCGCCCATTTAGAATGCCCGGACACTTGGATACCTCCGAGTTATATTCTGCCACCGAGATTGCAAGATGCGGACATTGACATCTGCGGGGCACAGCGCGTGGGTGCCCCTACAGCTCGCTCAGGAACATTTGATGCAGGCGGAGGTCGTCTGTTAGCTCCGGGTGAAAGCTGGAAACCAGGATGTTGTTCTGACGGCAAAGGACCGGTATTTCGATCTCCTTGTCGAGTTCAATGGTTGCTAGAACTTCAACTTCCGGGCCGACGGACTCTACGCCGGGTGATCGAATGAAAACTGCTTGGAAAGGCTCTGCTAGGCCTCGCACGTCGATCTGTTTTTCGAAGCTCGCGATCTGACGTCCGAACGCGTTGCGGCGTACGGCGATATCGATTCGGTCAAAACTTCGTTGGTCATTTCGACCATCCAAAACCTCGTTGGACAGCATGATCATCCCCGCGCAAGTACCGAAGGCGGGAAGACCTTGAGAAAGAAGTTCTGATAGCGGCTCGAATGTTCCGCTTGATTCCAAGAGCATGGAAATAGTTGTGGACTCGCCGCCCGGAAGGATTATCCCGTCAATAGCAACGAGGTCTTCTGGCATGCGGACTTCTTGAGCGCGGATTCCGAGCTTTCGCAGTGCATCGACGTGCTCTCCTGAGGCGCCTTGCAAGGCCAGAACCCCGACAAGCGGCGCCAAATTAGCCGTCTACCAGCCGCGTTCGGCGAGCTTGGTTTCAAGCGTGCCAATTTCTAGACCGGGCATCGCGTCTCCCAACCCTCGACTTACTTTCGCGACCATTGCAGGGTCCCGATAGTGCGTTGTCGCTTCGACGATGGCCTTCGCTCGAGGCGCTGGGTCTTCGCTCTTAAAGATTCCCGATCCCACAAACACTGCTTCGGCTCCGAGTTGCATTACTAGCGAGACATCAGCGGGAGTAGCGATACCTCCAGCGCAGAACATGGGCACGGGCAACGCGCCTGTCTCAGCCACCTCTTGTACGAGACCCAGCGGAGCTTGCAATTGCTTCGCCCAATCAAATAATTCCGCTTCGTCGGCTTGGGTGAGTTTACGAATATCGCCCAATATTGATCGCAAGTGACGGACTGCCTCAACAATGTTGCCGGTTCCTGCCTCACCCTTGGAGCGGATCATGCACGCGCCTTCAGAAATTCGGCGCAAGGCTTCGCCGAGGTTGGTGGCGCCGCATACGAACGGCACGGTGAAAGCCCATTTGTCGATGTGGTGAGCTTCGTCAGCTGGAGTCAGCACTTCAGATTCGTCGACATAGTCGACCCCAAGCGACTCAAGCACCTGAGCTTCAGCGAAGTGACCGATCCGAGCTTTGGCCATTACGGGAATCGTGACTGTCTGTTGTATCGCTTCGATCATCGAAGGGTCACTCATTCGAGCGACTCCACCGTCGCGTCGTATATCGGCAGGGACACGCTCTAGGGCCATCACCGCGACGGCGCCGGCGTCTTCCGCAATTTTTGCCTCATCAGGGGTGACCACATCCATGATCACGCCGCCTCGAAGCATGTCAGCGAGTCCGCGTTTAACACGGACGGTGCCGATTTGAGAGTTTGAATCGCTGTTACTTTCAGCCATCCTCACATTCTAAGCCCACGAGTTGCCGAACGAGTCAGGTCTATCTAGTCGCTCTCGTCGATCAGCACGGCTGCGCCTCTCGGAACAAGCAGCACCCAGGTTGATCCAGGCGTCATGGATACCGGCTGCCCTGTGGCATCAGCGAATTGGGTATGGACTGTGACATTGGGTTTATTCCAGCGGCCTTCAATGACTTTGCCGTCGGTAAGTATCCATGCCGTTCCTTTTCCCTCGGTTATTTGCGCAATGGGAATCCGCGCACCATTTGAATCGAGTTCGTTACTTAGGAGGTACTTGGTGAATTGAATGACAACATTCTGAGGGGCCAGAGCTACTAATTCGCCTTCGTTATCGGCGACTAAATGCTGTTCGCCGTTTTGGAATCGCTGCCACCCGCCGAGTTCTGTTGCCCATCTGAACGACACGTCGGTCGAACCCCAGGTGACGTCGACACCTTCGGTGGGCTCAGCCTCGGAGACGACTGGCTGACCAAGAGTACGAAAAGGCCACATGGGCTCCGGAGGAGAGAGGTCGTCGGGTGCGTGTCGAAGCAGTTTCGCGCTACGTGCCCATAGGTTGCTCGGTGCGGGCCGATCCGTCCGCCGCCAGTAATCAGATGGCTTGCGGTAGACCCCCACATCGGTCACTGCAACTGTGTTGAGCAATTTGCGAAATGCCCAGTTGGCTCCGCTCCATCCAAATAGTGCTCCATCGAATGGCATCAGGAGTGGGATATCGGTTGAGCGACCGGAGCGCACGGGCCCCACGAACTCAGGCACTTTGGTATGAAAGATCGCTAGAAACCTCGTCAGTCCCCCTTCGACGAGTTCTTCGAAGACAAGGTCGGCTTCCTGAATTCCTTCTTGAGGCAGTGCAGTTGGCGCATTATCGATCTTCAGCGCCAGACGTGGAGCCACAAGGGATGCTTCGGTGATGGGTGTCCCGCGATAGGGCGCCAGGAGCCCATCTTCTTGTTCTTCATTGTCTGAGTGCTGATACGTGGTGGTGGGAGGCGACACAGCCAAAGTCGTGGTGGTTGTTCGCGACTTGCCATCGTCAAGTTGGTCGGGTTGTTCGTTGATAGACGTCGCTGTCTTAACGGTGGGATTTGTCGTCGCGGTCGAACTGTTAGCGGCTTCGGGCACATCGTCGCGTAAATCGGCGGCGCAGGCGGCGAGAAGCGCAGCGCAGAATCCAAGGGCAATTCCACGTCGCATCATCTGGAAATTACATCTCCCGAAGCGAGGCAATCCGAGCTTGAACACTCGGTCGCGGTGCCTCGTTTGACGGATCAACCAACCACAGGGGGCCTGTGATTGGGTCGACTTCGGGCAAATGGTGTTGATTCTCGAAAACCTCAAGTGCCTCGATCATCCCAGGTGGATATCGGGTCACCGCTACGCCTGCGGCGTCGCCAAAAAAATCGTTGGTGGGGTCAAGATCTGTTGTTAATTGACCCCTCGTTAAGAAACCCAGTACGCGAAATGGCTGAACGCGAAAACGTGATGATCCCATAGCCAGACCAAAGGTGCTTAACATCGTGCTGACCAAAGCAACTCGATAATTCGCTATTTGAGCGATCCGATTGGCGAGCACTGCCTCGAGTTCTATGCGGCTAGTGCTCTCGAGCAGTCCAGTGGTGATCACAAGTGTCGATTTGTGTGGGACGCGACCGAATGCAGCGATGTTGCATTCGGGTGATCGAAGTAAGCGAAGATCGGGGGCTGGTACCCCGGTGGCCAAACATACGGCGTCCACCATATTCTCTAGCCGTGGGTAGGTATCCGCCGGTGCTTCAGTTTCTCCACACCCCGCTAAAAGCCGGTGCTCGGCATCTTTAGATGCCCACGCGACCGCGCCGAGGATTCCAAACCCGACTAGCAGCGATATCCAACTCGGGAAGGGCAGAAGAAACCCCACCAGGCACACGGATGCACAGGTCAGCAAGACCGATAACCAAAACATGACGGTGAGCCGAACCGCGCGCTGTCGGTTTCTACTGGTCCAGTTCTCCATTTAGGTTCCGTATCTCCGATGTAAGTCAGGGGCTCGAAGTCGCAGTGTAGAGGCCCGAACGGCGGGGCATGGATGCCCTCTCAACTAGGTCGAAACCGTGGTTTGTTGACATCGAATGGCAGACCCATCCGGGCTAGCTCGCCACGCCAACCACCTCGTCCAGGATTCTTGAGTTCGATCGCAATAGCGCGCTCGTATAGTTCGACATAAATCTCAGCGAGTCGAACCATCGAAAACTGTGAGGCCCGTCTCAGCCCTGCGGCTGATAGTTGGCTTGCAAGGTGCTTGTCCTCGAGCACACGTTTCAATCCTGAACTCAGCGCTTCAACATCACCTGGTGTAACTAGGTACGCCTCGTCCCCGCCGAACGCAACGTTGCGATACCCGGGCAGGTCACTCGCTACAACCGGGGTGCCTGCTGCCATTCCCTCGAGAAGCACAATTCCAAAGCTCTCACCTCGGAGAGAGGGCACGCAAAAGACATCGGCACCCTTTAATCTCGAAATTTTCTCTTCGTCGGTTACCCCTCCTAACCACTTCACTCGTCCATCCGTACCGTAGCGAGAGCGCAGTTCGTCGGTTTGGGGACCGTCAGACATTACCCAAAGCGTTACTTCCGTTGACATCGACGCGACGGATTGGAGTAGCACCTCTAAACCTTTACGGGGTTCGTGCCGGCCCAGATACGCGATGGTTGGACCTGAGGTGGGCGTCGCGACCATGTTGTGGAAGCTTTCCACCTCAATACCGTTGAAGACCACCTCGTAGTCGCCTCCTAATGCTTCGCGTGCCATGTCGCGAGCATCGGTGGACACTGCTACTCGAACGTTCATCCGCGTGGCGAGCCAGCGAACTCCCGGCGTCAGATAAGCCTTGCTCCCTCCAGCAGCGTGCCAAGTGCCCACAATGGGCGCGTTTCGCAAAAATAATGCCGTTTGGCAAGGTCCAGGACAGATTGGCTCATGGATATGTATGACATCAAATTCTTCGTCGCGGAAAGCCCGAATAGTCCGAAGGGTGCATGCGAGATCGGGAGCGATCGGGGCGATAGACCCGTTAGCAAATGTTGGGATACTCGCGCCTAGGGGAGTCACTCCGGTTTCAGGCGGGGCTCCGTCGCATGGACCCAAAACTCGTACCTGATGCCCAAGGCGGCCCAAGGCTCTGGCCAATCCGAGAACCTGGGTCTGTACGCCTCCCGGACTGGTGAGACTGTAGGGCGAGACAATTCCGATCCTCACAGCGAACAACGCTACGTGATGGAGATGCGAACACCCACCAGAATTTGAGGGTCTTTCAGGACTGGAACGATGAGTCGCTCGGCCAATTGGGTTGAAACAGATGCCATTGTTCGGGCGCCCGCCGGATGAGAAGTGCTAGTTCGGCGGCCAACTGACCAGTCACTCGCACCACGTCTTCTTTGACTGTCGCTTGGCGAATCGTATCTAAGGGCGGACGAACCACCCCAAGATGTTGACCTCGAGGTTGGAAGTAAACGGCGGTTGGGAGAACGGCCGCCCCTGTACGCAGGGCTAGGAGCGCCGGCCCGCCTGGGAGGGTGGTTCGTTCTCCCATGAAGTCAACTTCAATACCGCTACCGGAGATATCGCGGTCGCAGAGGAGGCAAACAATCTCGTTTCGTTTCAATGCAGATGCTATTTCGGCTCCTGCCGTCGGACCGATGGGCACAACTTTCATTCCCAGTTGGGAACGAAAGCCGGCGAACCATTCAAAGAGTTGTGGAGGTTCAATCGGTTCGACCACAACCGTGATCGGCAATTTATTGACCGTCGCCATCCAAAACCCGGCCCATTCCCAGCCACCTAGATGCGGAAGGGCGAGGATGACGCCCTTGCCGCGGTTCAAAGCTTCTTCGACATACTGGTAATCGGGCACCTCTATGCCGTCGGAGAGTAGAGCGCTTTTGATGGAGGGCAGGCGGAACGATTCAATCCAGTAGCGACAATATGATGCGAAAGCGTTTCTTGCTGCACGCCTAATGTCAGAAGTGGTCGCGCTGGACCCCATGGCTCGCCTCATATGACGTTCGACGATCCGGCGCTTGTGGGGAAGGGCCCTGCTCAGTGGGAGAGCTGCTATTGGTGGCAGAGCGGCGACTAAAGGTGCAGGCAAGCTCCGTGCGGCGATAGCTCCGACTCGATAAAGCGTCGTGACACCTTGGCCCGACAAAATCAACTCTGACGGTTCGAAGAGGGAATATCGAGGCTGGCTTGGCGCCATACCTTAAAGAATCGCTGCACGGCGGTAGCTGAGGTCAGTACGAGCATGACCCATAGCACCGGGACGAGGATCGCTTTAAAACACAACCCGAAACCGAGGACGACCATCCGTTCGGCGCGTTCCATCAAGCCCCCTTTGGCTTGATAGCCCAATAATTCAGCTTTAGCTCTCTCATAACTGATCAACGACGAGACGGCAAGAACGGCCATGGGCAGCAGCACCATCTTCGCGTCATTAGTTTCAGCAAGGTGCCATCCAATACCGCAGAGAAGTAGGCCATCGGTAACGCGATCTGCTGTCGAATCGAAGAAGGCTCCGCGTTTTGACGAGGTGCCGGCCGCTGAGGCAACCGCGCCATCTAAAAGATCTGGGATAGCCGTCAGAATTAGGAATGCGAGGCCCAAACGCAGTTGACCTTGGCCAATAAAGACGCAGGCTGCCACGGACATCAACAGTCCGATGCAGGTGAGGAAATCAGCGCTGACCCTGAGCCGAACGAGCCCTCGCCCAATGGGTCCTACTACGCGGTCGACGCCATTGCGAAAATTTCCGTCGAACATCAGATACGGCTTTCCCAATCATCTTCAGATTCCGCTGTTTGGATCCAATCTTCTGGGTTGTCCTCTACATAGGCATCGACGATGGTTCCATCAATCGCATCAACCAAGACGAGTCCTCTGCTGACTGGCGGGTCCTCGGCTGAATAAACGAGCATCTTCCAAGTGGGACGGCTCATTAACCCCCGCCAGCCTAGTTGCGCGCTGGCATGACCAACAGGGAAACCCACCGCCTGGTTGGCCGACACCAGCGCTGCGTTCTCGTCAAGAGTGAATCTGCGCCCAGACACGAGGCTGTAGAGACCGAAGAGGCCTAGTCCGCAGCATCCAATCAACAGTCCGCCGTTTATGAGTACGGGTTCGCCGGGCACCCAAATAGACCAACTCCCGACTGCGATCGCGATAACTAGATACAGGGCACCCGTCAACCGTCGACGCTTGTTATCTGGAAACCGGTAAGCGCCAACGAACCCACGGTCAAGATCTTCGGGGAGTTCGTCACACACTTCGCGGTTGTCCACGTTGTTCACGCTACCTGTCGCCAGTCATTTAGTGAGAGCTCAGATGAAAGCGTCGCGAAGGCGCTCAAGTGTGGAATCGAGAGATTCGGGCAAAACTCGGACACCGCCAACGGTGGTCATAAAGTTCGTGTCGCCGTCCCAGCGCGGCAGGACGTGAACGTGGAGATGATCAGGTATTCCGGCACCTGCTCCCCTACCTAAATTGGCCCCCATGTTTACTCCATCGGGCGTATAGGAATTTTCGATCGCTCCGATGGCTCTAACCACCAACTCGAACATTTCCAGATGCGCGTCCTGTGTGAGGTCATCGAAGTTGGCCACGTGGTCATAGGGAAGGATCATGACGTGCCCTGTGTTGTATGGGTAGGCGTTCAGGATGACCGCCGCGGTCTCTCCAACGTGAACCAACTGTTCTGGGCGGGTAGCACGGAGGTCTAATACCGAGCAAAGCACACATCGGCCTTGCGAGGCACGGGAGATTTCGCCTGTCTCGCCACTTACGTACTCTTGGCGCCAACTAGCCCAGATGCGGTCGAGGCCATCCATCAGAAGACCGTCATCAAAATGGGACTCATTCGAGGCCCACAAGTTTCAGCGCGACTCTGGTTTCATAGCGAGTATTGAGTTGAAGGAGAACAGCTGTAAAGGCTTCGATGGCTGTGGCGTTCGATAGATTGCCGCAATCTAAAGCTCGCGCACCGGGGATCTTGCCTACGATTTCCGATACTAAATCGGTGGCTTCCTGATCGTCACTACAAATGAGGATGTCGCTATCGAGCGGTTGTTCTAGATCACCTAATTCCTGGGCTGGAACATGTTGCAGTGTCGCTGCAACTTTGGAATCAGGTAACGAAGACTGCACGGATGCCGCAACGGAGCCGCGCGGGGGAATAAGCGGAACAAATTCGTCATCAACGCGGGCTAACGCGTTCGACATCGTCACAACTACTTTGCCTCGGGTATGGTCCGCAACGCTTCGAGCGGTGATCGCCGCTGCGTCCCATGGGGTGGCGATCACGACGAAGTCACATTTTGCGGCACCAATGTTGTCTGATGGTGAGATCGCTAACTCGCGTTGAGGCCACCGTTCGATGAGAGCGTCCACGACTTCCATCGAGCGATACTTTGAACGAGAGCCGAGCACGACTTCGTAACCGATGTCGGCCAAACGTGCTGCCAACGCTGAACCAGCTGGTCCAGTTCCGCCAACGATCCCAATCCGCATGAAGTGCCACGGTACTGTCCGAAGGGGAGATACGGTGACTTCATTACGCGAGTTGCGACGATGGCTCCGATAGGCGAAGCCAAATGCACCAAAACGGAGGGCAACCCTTATGGGTCTGATGGACGGCAAGAAGCTGCTGATCACTGGGGTATTGACGGATGCGTCATTAGCATTCGAGGTCGCGAGATTGGCTCAGATAGAGGGTGCTGAAGTGGTACTCACCGGTGCGGGCCGGGCTATGAGGCTGACAGAGAGGACGGCACGTAAACTGCCTGAACCTTGCGATGTCTTAGCCCTCGACGTAACTAAACCCCAAGAAATCGAAGCCGTTTTTCTTGATCTTCAGGAGCGCTGGGGGCATGTAGATGGCGTCTTACATGCCATCGGCTTCGCTCCCGAAGCATGCCTCGGCGGCAATTTTCTCAATGCAGATTGGGAAGATGTCAGCGTCGCGTTGCATATCTCTGCCTACAGCCTCAAAGCACTTGCTGGTGGCCTGCAACCGCTGCTAATAGAAGCGAAAGGTAGCATCGTGGGACTGACCTTCGATGCGTCTGTCGCTTGGCCAGTTTATGACTGGATGGGAGTCGCGAAAGCTGCCTTTGAGTCAACCGCTCGCTATCTCGCGAAATCGTTGGGCCCTCAAGGTATCCGAGTGAATCTTATTTCGGCTGGGCCGATCAGAACGATGGCAGCTAAGTCCATTCCCGGATTCGGTGAGTTTGAAGATGCATGGCAGCAGCGAGCGCCAATGGGCTGGGACGTCCACGACCAGAATTCGGTTGCTCGAACAACACTGGCAATGATGTCAGATTGGTTTCCAATGACGACCGGAGAGATCGTCCATGTTGACGGCGGATATCACGCTATGGGCGCCTGAAGGCCGCTCACATCAAGAATCATGCCTCTAATCGTCTTCCATTAACCCGCCGACAAGCCTTCGCATTACATCATCCAACGTCAACACTCCGTAATTGGTTCCTTCGGAGGTAACAAGTGCGAGATGAATCTGTGATCGTCGCATGAGCTGCAAGACCTCAGGCAAAGTACTGTCAGGATCGACTCGCAGCATCGGCCTAATGATCTCTGAGCCCAGCAGCTCATCATTTTCCGTCCTGGCTAAAAGGTCTTTGCTGTGCACGAAGCCCCGGACATCATGAATGTCACGTCCGTGCACGACGAGACGCGTGTGTCCCGTTGCCACAATCCGACTCTCAACTTCCGATAGCGGGCAATTCACCTCAACGGAGTGCACTTGATTCATTTCCGCCATTACTGAGGTCGCAAGCGTTTCGCCGAAAGCCAGTGCGCTCTCAATCAATGCGTATTCCTCGCGATCAATGAGTCCTTGATCATGAGATTCGTCGACCATTAGCGAAAGTTCGGCACTAGTCGTGGTCTCATCTAGCTCCGAAGCTGGTTCGACTCGCGCCAAGCGAAGAACTCCATTTGAAAACCACAAGAGGGCGCTGACGATGGGCCTGGCTACCAGGAGATATGTGGACATTGGTCGAGCTAGAAACAGCAATGTTCGTTCCGGCCCGGTAATGGCAAGGTTCTTGGGCACCATCTCACCGAGAACCATGTGCACTACAACGACAATTCCTAACGCAACAGCAAAACTGATTGAATGCAAGACCGTGTCGTTGATCGCGATGAACTGATGCACGACACTTTCAACTAGAGATGCTACGGCTGGTTCGGCCAATCGGCCGACTATCAGCGAGCACACGGTGATGCCTAGCTGTGCACCACCCAACGTCGTTAGGACGTCACTTTGAAGGCGCTGTGCTGCGAGCGCTGGTCGACTACCTCGACGCGCCTCTGCGTCGACAGCGGATCTCATGGCTCCGATCAGGCCAAACTCCAAAGCGACGAAGGCACCGTTGAACATGATCAGGAGCGATCCGACTGTGATCGCCAAAAGCGTCATTGTGTTTCGCCTCGTTCAGGTGGGTGAAGGCTCAACACGTCGGAACTTTCAACGGCGATTTCCGCGAGTCTTAGATGTTCCTTTCGCACCACCTCGAAACGCCAACCCTGCCATTCAATGGTTTGCCCGACTTCGGGAATCGAACCAAATTGCTGTAGAACAAACCCTGCGAGAGTTTCAAACGGTCCTCGAGGCAAACGTAAACCCAAAAGCTCCTCTACTTCGTCCCTTGAACTCTTTCCTTCCACGACAATTCGGCCGTCTGGCTGACTCTGGGTAACCGGGGCCGGTGTGTCGTACTCATCTGATATGTCGCCAACCAGCTCCTCCAAGATGTCTTCTCGAGTGATGAGCCCAGCGGTACCTCCATGTTCGTCAACGACGACCGCTAGCCGGCTTGATGCAGCCTCGAGGTCGACTAGGACGCCATCAAGCTCTCGATGCTCTGGAACAACGACGACCGGTCGAAGAATCTCCGCAAGCGGAGCACTCGCCCGATCCTGGGCGGCAAGGGTGAAAATGTCTCTCACCTCTACGATTCCCACAATGTCATCGACGTCTTCCCCAACCACTGGAAACCGCGAGTACCCACTTTTTTTGCATGCTTTGATGAGGTCACCAATTTTGTTGGTGCGTTCCACCACAACCATCGAGGTTCGTGGGGTCAGCGCATCTGCAGCATCTTTGCCTGATAGGCGCAGCGTGCGGGTGATGAGCACCGCCTCATCTTCGTCAAGAGTTCGGGCGCTCGATACACGAACTAAGTGCTCGAGATCGTCAAGCGATCGAAGCGAACGTAACTCCTCGGCCGGTTCAATACCTCCAGCTCGCAAAAGTAAATTCGCTATGCCGTTAAAAGCGAAAGTAACCGGCGCTACCAAGAGGCCATAGGCACGAAGAACGGGAGCGAGCCAAAGACCGGTGCCAAGTGGTCGCGATATAGCAAGGTTCTTCGGAACGAGTTCACCGAAAACCATCTGAATTAGAGCAGCGACCGTGATCGCTATCGCCGCCCGTACCGGCCCGGACATCAGACCAACGCCAGGCACAGAGTCAATTAGGGGTCCAATGGTGTCTTCTGCGAGTAGACCCAGGAGCAGGGAAGTGACAGTGACACCTAGCTGGGCTCCCCCGAGGTGGAAACTGAGTCGACTCAATAACCGTCTCACAAGGCGCGCTCTTCGATGTCCCGCATCGGCCATTAGCTCAACGCTTTCAACGTCGACCGCGACGAGAGAGAATTCGCCGGCAACGAAAATTCCGTTGAGAGCGACGAGAACTAGCACTGTGGCTATACCCAAAGTGGGGTTGATGACCTACACCTCCGCAAATCAACCTCTATCCGCGCTTGGTTAGCGCCAAGGTACCCTCAGCACAATGCATATGGACAACGCCTCCTTTGAACCGGTGCGCGATTGGTCCCCTTACCCGCCAGTGGACGTAACAATCCGCGCTGATGTGTCTCAGGGCTGGTTGAAACGCATCAGCCCTATCGTCGTGACTCACCGTCGGAGAATTTTTTGGTCAGTGCTTGCTGCTGTAGTGGCAATGGTCGCCCAAATTCTCGTTCCTAGAGTGATCGGGCTTGCGATCGATGGGGCACTCATCGATCAACGCCAAAGCCTTTGGGCCTTCGTCTTAGCCTTATTGGTTCTGGGGGCTGCTCGAGCGGGGTCGACCTTTGGGTACCGGTACGGCCTTTACGGAATGGCATTCAGAGTTGAATACCAACTGCGAACCTTGCTCTTCCAACACCTCGGCCGATTGTCTTTTGCCTTTTACGACCGAGTTCAAAGCGGCCAAATAATTAGTCGAGCTAACTCCGATATCAGATCAGTTCAAATGTTCATGGCTTTTGCGCCCATCATGGCGGTGCAATTTTTTAGTTTCGTAATTGCGATAGGCCTTATGGCGGCCATCAGCGTCCCACTAACCGCCATCACGATGATCGCTTTACCCGGTGTCTTCGCTATTGGCCAACGCTTAAGAAAGATCATGTTCCCACTTTCGTGGGTTGTTCAGTCGCGTCAAGCCGAAATAGCAACCGTGGTTGATGAATCAGTCAGCGGAGTCCGAGTGGTCAAGGCATTCGCCGCAGAGCGCCAACAGATCGAGGCCCTTGCGCGAGGAGCGGAACGCCTGCGCTGGGCAAATTTGGTGCAACACAGAACGAGAGCTTCCCACACACCATTCATAGAGAACTTCCCCAGACTTGCGTTGGCAGCAGTGCTACTGATCGGGGGCCAACAAACCATTGCCGGCTCACTCAGTGTCGGTGATTTGGTGTCATTCAACTTATACATCCTGCTTCTGCAAGCGCCTTTCCGATTTATTGGAATGCTCTTAATTCTGGGGCAAAGAGCTAAAGCTTCAGCCAAGCGGATTTACGAAGTGCTCGATGAGCCGGTAGGTGTCGACGATAAGCCTGGAGCCGTTGATCTGGTCACATCAGGCGGGAACATTTGTTTTTCTAGGGTCACCTTTGCTTATGGAACCGAGACCGTCGGCGGGACTCAGGGGATAGAGAAACCTCCGAAGGTTCTCAACGAATTCGAGCTCGAAATTCCCGCTGGCCAGAGCATCGCCATTGTCGGGCGAACTGGATCTGGAAAATCGACCGTCGCTCGATTATTGATGCGCTTTTACGAGGTTCAACAAGGCTCAATTTCGTTGGACGGACAGGACATTGCCTCTGTTACTCAAGCAAGCCTTCGCAGCGCCGTTGGGCTGGTACCTGACGAACCATTTTTGTTCTCTACCAGCGTCCACGAAAACATTGCGTACGGCCGGCCCGGTTCAACACGAGAATCGGTGGAGGAAGCGGCACGCGCGGCCCAAGCTCACAATTTCATAATGGGCTTAGAGGACGGGTACGACACCATTATCGGGGAGAGGGGCTACGACCTTTCAGGGGGCCAACGACAGCGAATTTCGCTCGCCCGACTGTTCCTTCAAGACCCGACGGTCATAATTTTAGATGACTCCACAAGCTCCATAGATGTCGAGATCGAGGAACGAATCCATGGATCTCTCAAGGACTTACTAAAAGGGCGCACCACGGTCGTCATTGCACACCGCCTTTCCACAATTTCCTTAGCGCAACGTGTGGTTCTGATAGAAGACGGCCGCATCGTTGCTGACGGTTCTCATCAACACTTGTTAGACACCGAACCTCGTTACGCAGAAACACTGGCGGCAACCGTTGAGGACGACAGGGGCAAAACATGGTGATGATGGGGCACCCCGGCGGCGGGGCTTTTGGGGGTCCAAGCGCAACTCAATCAAGTGCAAGCGCAGGCTTACCTTTCGCTGGAGTTCCCTCAGAGATGCAAGGTGGCGCCGAACGTATTCTGCAAAGGGAACCCGAGCATCCCCATCCCGTTTTCTCGTTCGAACGATTTGTCACCGATCACGCAAGACTCAATCTTCGAACACTGTTCGCGAACCGACGCGCAGTAGCTCTTTGGGGGCTCGTTCTTCTCGCTATTGAGACTGTCACCGCACTGCTGGGTCCCGTATTAACTCAGCAGGGCATTGATAACGGTGTCATGCAAGGGGACCGCGATGCCCTCTACAGGGCAGTTTCGCTTTTTGGATTGATCATCGTCGTAAACGCCGTCACGAGTTTTTGTCGTCAACGTTGGAACGGACGACTTGGCGAAAACATTATGTATGACGTTCGCATAAAGCTATTCAGTCACTACCAACGGATGGGACTCGACTGGTACACCTCAGAAAAGTCGGGTGTGTTGCTCAGCAGAATGACCTCAGATGTAGAGGCTTTAACTTTGCTCGTCAACGAAGGCTTTGTGAACCTGGTGATTCAGGCCCTCACTATTTCGATGGTCACAGTCGTTCTCTTTTCCTACAACCCGCTTCTAGCGCTCCTCCTACTAGCTCTGGTGTTACCTCCTCTAGTTGCTATGACCCTGTGGTTTCGGAGCGTCAGCGAGCGCGGCTACATGGCAGTGCGCGACCGAATCGCTTCAGTGTTGGCAGATCTCTCGGAGAACCTTGCAGGAGTTCGCATCATCGCTGCGCTGAACCGGCGTCGCCAAAACTCGGAGCTTCACAGAAACGTCGTCGGTGCCTATCTTGATGCCAATTTGTACACCGCACGAGCGGGAGCTATCTACGGACCGGCTACCGAAGGCATCGGTATAGCGGCCCAAGCAATCGTGCTGCTGACCGGCGGCTGGATGGTGTTAGACGGCTCGCTACAAGTCGGCGAACTAACAGCTTTCGTTCTCTTTGTGAACACTTTCTTTGCGCCAATCCAACAAATGGTGCAGTTGTACAACACCTACCAGCAAGGACAGTCGGGGCTGCAAAAGATAGGTGACATTCTCGAGACCGAACCGTCTATCGCTCAAGCGCAGGACGCTCCTTTGCTTCCGCCGATAGAGGGCCGGATCGAATTTAAGTCTGTGACGTTCAGCTACAGCGATGACATCGATGTATTACACGACGTTGATTTACTAATTGAGCCCGGGGAAACTTTCGCTCTCGTAGGAGCTACCGGAGCGGGCAAGAGTACGGTAGCGAAACTCATTACACGTTTCTACGATCCCACTTCTGGTTCAGTAACTATCGATGGTCACGATCTTCGAGAAGTGGACATCGATTCTCTGCGAGTACAACTGGGTGTCGTCCCCCAAGAACCCTTTCTTTTCCACGGGACAATTCGCGAAAACATAGCCTTCGCTCGCCCCGACGCAACGACTGAAGAAATTAATGAAGCGATCTCCCACGTTGGCCTCACCGAGACAGTCGAACAACTAGCTGATGGTATCAACACTCTGGTGCATGAACGCGGGGTGTCATTGTCGGCGGGGGAACGACAATTGCTCGCACTAGCCAGGGCTTTCATAGCGCGGCCGCGAGTGATTGTCCTCGATGAGGCAACGTCGAGCCTAGATCTCCGTTCCGAAGCACAAATAGAACGTGCTTTGGAGACCTTGCTTGAGGGTCGCACCGCAGTTCTGATAGCGCACCGCCTCGCAACCGCAATGAAAGCCGACCGAGTCGCTGTAGTAGACGACGGCAAAATCATCGAATTGGGGACCCACGAAGAATTAGTCGAGCTAGGTGGTCGTTACTCGGAGATGTTTCGGACGTGGACATCTCACGTTGAGAGCGACGCAGCGGTTGAGGCGACTCCCCTTTCGGATTAACTGACTCAATCTGGCAAGCTGGCCTTGTGACCTTTGCCTCTCCCACAGTCGTACTTCGCGACGTTTCGGTCAAATACGAAGGCACGACGGTTCTAGGGCCACTAGACCTCGATATTTCACCGTCGGAACGGTGGGTTGTCCTCGGGCCAAACGGCAGTGGGAAAACCAGTCTTATCAGAATTTTGTCTCTATATCGCTACCCCACTACAGGCACTGTTGAGGTTCTTGGCGAGACGTGGGGCGCCACCGACGTGCGGATACTCCGTCGACGCATTGGTCTGACTTCGGCTTCGCTCAGAGATCAGTTCAGGCCAGACATTCAAGGACTTGACATCGTTATGACTGCGCGGCATGCCGCGCTCGAAACCTGGTGGCATGAATACTCTGACCAGGACCGTGCTGCCGCACTGCAATGCCTGACTCGAGTCGACGCAGCGGCACTTGCTACACGACGGTTTCATACGATGTCTTCGGGAGAACAGCAACGGGTGCAGCTAGCTCGAACTCTTATGGGTGACCCGGGCTTGTTGTTGCTGGATGAACCAACGGCTGGACTTGATTTAGCTGGTAGAGAACAACTCGTTAATAGTTTGGCGGCGGTCGCCGCAGATCTTGACACGCCTGCGACAGTGCTGGTTACGCACCACACCGACGAGATCCCGCCCGGCTTCACCCACGGCTTGTTACTAAGAGATGGGGGTGTTATGGCCTGCGGGCCTCTCGACCAAGTCCTAACAGAGCAGTCTCTGTCGGAGTGTTTCGGGCTGAATCTTCGCCTAGAGAACCGAGACGGCCGTTGGTTGTCATGGGCCGCGAGTTGATCTGTGCGTCATGTCGTTTGAAGATAAGCAGCAGTCTTTAGTTTTTGGTGAGGTGGCAGAGCTCTATCACCGTTACCGACCGGAATATCCCGACGACCTTTTCGAATGGATCCTGGCGACCTGTCAGACCTCGACTAATGACCTTATTGTTGATGTCGGCTGCGGAACAGGCAAAGCGTCGGCTCCTCTTGTAGCGCGGGGTTACGAGATCTTAGGCCTTGAACCAGACCCGGCCATGGCTGCTATAGCGCTGAGAGAGTTGCAAGAGACTGGGCTGTTCGCTGTCGAGCAATCCACACTCAATGATTGGGAGGGCAGAGCGAAAAAAGTCGGGCTAGTGATAGCAGGCCAATCATGGCATTGGACGAACCCGGCCACTCGTTTTCAACGCGTGGCGTCAATGCTCCGCTCGGAGGGATGGCTTTGTGTTTTCTGGAACCGACCTGAGCAAAGAGAGCGACCGTTCGACGCGGCCACTGATCTGATTTACGCCGAACTAGCTCCTGAGTTCAAGAGCAAGCCATACCGAGTTCGGCTACCGGGCTCCAAGGCAGCTATTAGCGCTGAGACTCCAGCAAAAGAAATTGCGCTCAGTGGCCTCTTTGGGCCGGTGGAGGAATTCCAGGTGGCTTGGGAGCTCGAAATGAACACCCAGCGGCACATACAAAATCTACGGACCCAATCTGACCACCGGATGCTTAAGTCATCAGTGTTAAACACTCTTTTGCCGCGAATCGCCGAACAAATCGATTTGGTTGGGGGAAGCTATCGACAACCCTTCACTACCCATGCTTATGCAGCGAAGCTGTCTGTCTGAAAAAATCTTTCTATGACTACTCATGAAGACCACATTCGTTCTTATTTTGAAGCGTGCACTTCTGGTTCAAGCGAAGCCGTAGCGCAGCATTTCACCGAGAATGCCGTGATTTATGACACAAATCATTCACCCATCACGACTGCTGCATCGATTGGAAACTTTTGGAGTCAGATACACGCCAAGTGGATCGGCGCTAGATGGGTCGTTGAACGAGTAATCGAAAGCGGTGACTCGGCAGCGATCGAATGGATGATGGAAGGTGAGCATCTTGGGGAAATGTTCTCTGTACGGGGCAGCGAGCACTACACCTTCCAGGGCAATCTCATAGAAGAGATCCGTCAGTATTGGATATTTGACCCACAAAGCCCCGGCGGAGGCCTGATCAGCTACCCCTACGACCAACCGAATCGCATAGGTTCTCATGACTGAAGATGAAAATGATTCAACCACGGATGTTCATCTGATTTATCCAGATTCACAGTTTCTTCTGCGAAGTCGTTCAGCAAGAGCCTTGCGCAGGCTGGGCAACGCCTTCGTCCGCCATCGGATCAGCGACACCGAGTTAAATGCACTTACCAGATGGGCTGAGTTAGCCGTTTCAGATTTGGAGCGTTCAGATCCGGTACCGCGACCCTCAGACTATTTTGAGCGACGCTATAGCGACCCGCGACCCATCGATGGGGCCGAAGTTATCGCCTTCAGTGACAGAACTTTTAGCGGCCCGGCCAACCCCATGGGAGTCGAAGTTGAACTGCGACGCGCGGACGACCGAGTGCTGAGCAAGGTCCTTTTCGGTGCCGCGTTTGAAAGCGCTCCCGGAAGAGTTCACGGAGGTGCTGTTTCAGCGCTGGTTGATGACACCATGGGGTATCTAATGGTGGTTATCGGAGAAGCCGCCTACACCGCTCGCCTTGAGGTCGACTACCGAGAAGGAGTGCCGGTCGATCATCCAGTGTGGTTCGAAGCCTGGGAAGCCAGCCGCGAGGGTCGCAAACTCAGGGTTGAACTGACAGTCCGTCAAGACAACGATGGCGCTCCTGACCAACTCGCCGATCCCTTGATCACCGCCGAAGGTCTGTTCATTATTCCGAACCGACAGTCCTCATAGCCACCTCGTCGTTCGCTCTCATCCAAAGAGCGGTATTGAGGTTGGGGGCTGAAGCTCACCTAAAGTTTCTTTGACGGATGCAAACTGTCGCAGTCACCAGTCCGTCTTGTTTTGTAACAGTTCAGCGAATGAAGTGTCCTTATCCGGTCCCGGTTCTTTGGGAAGACCTAGCACCCTTTCGCCAATGATGTTTCGCTGCACTTCATCGGTGCCCCCATAGATCGACGGAGCAGGAGAGAACACGGCCATTTCTTGGATCACTCCACCGGTGACAGATTCATCACCCCATAGAGCCATATCTGGTCCAAGTATTGAACCGGCTAGCTCGCGGGTTCGATGAAGCGCGGAAGTCATAAGGATCTTGGCCAGATTTCCCTCACCGCCGGTCTGCTGATTTTTTTGACGAGTGCGCTGAGAATTCATGCGCATCAACTCCAGTTCGGTGTGTAGCCGAGCAAGCTCCTGTCGAATACGGCCATCGCCAAGTTTTTCTCGTTCCTCAGCAAGTTCTCTAAGTAGCTGCAAGGTTCCTGGGCCAACTCCGCCAGCAGCTAACGCCAGACGCTTTCCAACGAAGGATCCCGTTGACTTTTTTAGATGACCAGCAATGCTGCCCGGGTGCGCCGCGGCATAAGCCATTCCATGTCCGCCGCCAATCCCGGCGCGTTCAACCATGAGCGTGGTGTTCGCGACGCGCCAACCGTCATTCAGTTCGCCGACCAAGTCGTCGTGAGACACTCGAGCTTCATCAATAAATACTTCGTTAAACAAGGACCTACCGGTCATCTCACGCAACGGCCGAACTTCCACCCCTTCTTGTTCCATGGGAAACGCAAACCAACTGATTCCCCGATGTTTCGGAGCATTCGGGTCAGTTCGAGCGATAAGCATTCCCAGGTCGGCGTGTTGCCCTTCCGAGGTCCACACCTTTTGACCACTGATGACCCATTCGTCGCCGTCCCGAACCGCTTTGGTTTGCAGACCAGCTAAATCGCTCCCCGCACCCGGCTCCGAGAAAAGCTGACACCAGGCGTCGGTACCGTCAAGGATGCGAGGAACATACCGTTCAATTTGAGTTTCGCTTCCGTGAGCAAGGATTGTCGGAGCCGCCAACAACATGCCTAAACCAGCGGGCGATCCGATTGCTCCGCGCTCACGTAGCGCGGCAGCGAGAACACGTGTTTCAGCACGGCCCCAACCCTTGCCGAACGGCTCGGTCAGGCCGGGGTTTGAGAAACCGGCCGAGGACAGGCGCTGCCACCATTCGCGCACTGTTACTTCAGGATCCCAGTTGGCGTCAATCCATGCGTCCAATTCCTCACGCAACTCATTACTCATTGGAAAGCTCCGATAGAAGTTTGATTTGGGCCAGAACTAACGGCGCCTTTCACGCTATCGGCGGCTACCGGTTAGAGAGCAGCCAACCCCGGAGCTAACTTCAGAGTTACCAATGAACCCAACGGGGGCAGCCTTGACCGGATTAGCTCGATTAACCATCGATCGCGTACACCACTACCGAGACACAGTCAGGGCCTACCAAGTGCGAGTTGACGGCCATCAGGTAGGTCGCGTGAAGGACGACAAGTGCGAGACGTTCGAGATAACGCCAGGGGTACATGAAGTCAGAGTGCGATTGCTGTGGCTGCAGAGCCCGACTGTGGAACTCAGGGTCGAGGCGGGAGACGAAGTGCACCTACGTACCGGCCCAAACGGGGGGATCATGCAAGCCTGGCGCATTTATTTGGCGCCTCACACCGCAATGTTTCTCGAACCGGTGAATTCTCAGTCGTAAAGAAGGGCTTCCAACATCACCGCCACTCCATCTTCGTCATTGCTTGGAGCTATGACATCAGCCTTCGCCAAGACATGGGCATGGGCGTTACTCATCGCAACGGAACATCCCGCCCAGCTGAACATGTCGAGATCGTTAAGCCCGTCACCAAACGCCACAGCGTCTGAGGCCTCGATGTCGCAAATCATCGCAATTTTCGCCAACCCACTCGCTTTGGTAACTCCCGAAACCACAATTTCGGGAGTCTCAAGACCGGACGGTCGAACTTCAGTACCCGATGGCAAATGTTCTTTCAGCAGTTCGATAGCCCTCAGCGGGTCAAATTCTTTGCAATCAAGCAACCATGTAAGCACGGGATCATCAACCGCGACAACGGCATCTGGAACCCGCAATGCATCAATCACAAAGTCAGCCGGGAATGCGGGAACAAAATTTTCGTCCCAAATATGACGGCCATCCGCCATGTCGGCTGCTAAAGCGACTCCAGGTACCACCTGCCGCGCCAACTGAGCGCTCGTTCTAGCTAGCTCTCGGGTCATGGATCGCTCCATCAGCAGAGAACCATGACCGTCTACTACCACCGCGCCATTCAGGCAGACGCAATAGTCAACGCCACCGATTTCCTTAACTACCCGGGTTACCTGAGACCACGGACGCCCAGTTGCTAAAACCAAAATGCACTCTCGAGCTCGTACGGAATTGATGACAGCACGGACTCTCGAAGGAACTGTGCCGTCAGAGCTAAGCAATGTGCCATCCAAATCAAATGCCAGCAGCCTCGGGAAAGAATCCACGATCTCGAAACGTACACCCAGGTTCAGACAGGGACAGCTATGCGTCGATCGCCCCGCCATCGGCTTTGAAATCAATGCCAGTCAAATGCCAGGCAACATCACTAGCCACAAATACGACATATCGGCCAATGTCGTCTGGGTCAGGAATGCGGCCCGTCAAGTTAGGCATCGAGTTTTCGAGGGC
>ERZ651768.849-NODE-849-length-22540-cov-24.641499_pt1 | contig 22540 bp, 20 predicted proteins | sample MGYA00514754_ERZ651768 | MGnify/ENA metagenome assembly ERZ651768
CAAATGATAAATATTTATCAGGCGTCTCCTTCAATCTTCGAGTAGATTTCATAATTGAATAGACCCACTGAATAAAAATGCTGGCACAACTATTTGGTTTACAGCATAACAGCCGGAGTTGGCTGTCTTTCCTATCATGCCCGCACATGGTCAGTTTTCGGACTGATCAATAATTATCCAATAATATTCAAGTGTGATTAATTTGGGGTTAAACTTCATTCGACTGGTGTAGTTTAGTGAGATCAATCATGCTCGCATAGGATGCTCTCCCAGTAAACAGTAGTTTTCGCAAATATCACACCTCTATATCTGATCTACCATCTAACCTTCAGCTGAATTGATCTCCCTGCAATAGTCTTAGTTCAAAATGAGTGACTAGTCTACAAGAAACGGAAGTGACTCATTATTCTTTTACTCATCATTTAGCCGGGTCATCATAAATAAAAAGGCAGATTTTGTCATTTTCACCAGTTTGGTGAAAAACTGACAAGAACAATTCTGGCACCTTGTAGTTTTAAATACAGAAGAAAACCAGGACGGTTCGGACTAACATTTATTTCTCGTAGGAAAGTTGAGACGGTTAAACGAACCTTTAAGATTAATTTTGATTGTCTCGCCACACTGAAATGTGCGCAGCATAGTGCTATAAGTGCTGAGTTCCTTTTTGAGTGAGGGGGAGGGAGTGAGTTGCATATTTAGATCAATTAAAGACATTTGCGGACGTTTGTCGTTGAGCTGGATAGTACCATCAATCGTTCCTGCTAAAGATCCTTGTAATTCAATCTTCTTAATATGAATTAAAGGACCGAGCTGTAGGTTAAAATAAACTTCTGACAGATCGAGCTCCGGTAATTGCAGATCCATGAGTGCTGTCCCGCCTGATATCCGGATGTGGGCATCGTTCAGTTTGCCCTTAAGGCTCCCTTCAGGAAACCGGGCTTGCTTCTGCAGATCATAAAAATTTTCGATATGAGCTGTCAGAGAAAGCACACCTGAAACAAAAGCATATGGAACTAAAGAAAAGAGAGGAACTCGTTCACACTGTAATCCATTAATAGAGAAATCGAGCATTTTCTGTGTTAGCAAATCAGTGGAAACCTTGATTGCTCCCTCATGGACTTGTCCAAGCATTTTTACTTTTCCGGATGTAATAATTGAGGCAAAAGGGGCTTCTATATTTTCAAGAACAAGCAAGCGGAGATCCGGAAACCCAGTCAGCCATTTTGGTGTACGCAGTGCAATTTCAGGGGTGCTGATTTTGTTCCACCCCAACTCAAGATCCTGAATTTCAAATGGAATTCCTGTTTGCGCTGTTAAACGTATACGAGCTGCATCAGCGATTGTCTTACCAGGGAAATTTTGTTTAAAACCCCAAAAGACGAGCCCCAATATCATCGCCGATCCTGTTAACAAAAGCACAAAACGTTTTAATAATCGCATCTTTCGTTAATCCCTCTGTTGCTTGTGCACCTGAAACGAGGCACGAATCTGACGGCTACCGGGACTTATACTGATGTTGAGATGAGAAGTCCGTAAAACAGGCCGATGATTTTCCAGCCGATAAAGCATAGACAACAAATGATCCAGTTTGAGTTTGTCTAAACCTACCTTGACACCCTCAGTTCCCTTTTGGACGTTGGTGAGCACATTAAGTTGCAAATTATCCTGAATTTCAAGGGAGCGGGCTATGTTTTCCACAAAAGAGCTAAGTGCTTGCGGCAAAACTGGTGCGGTAGGAGTACGCTGTACTTCCTTCCATTCACTGGAGAGGGCACGTACCTGTTTGATTTGATACTCAAGTTTGTCAAGTTGCTGCTGCAGCAGTTTTTTCTGCAGGTTGAGCTGCTGCATGCCCCACATTCCTGCCAGTACAAATACCAGCAGGAACATGAAAGTTATCAGAAGCTGCTCCCGCATTGAAAAATTCGACATGGGGAGCGCTTATTGATGAGTATAGAAATCAGCTACGTTGGTTGATAGACACATATTTCCGCTCAGTATGGCCTGTATAAATTTGACGTGGTCGTCCAATTTTAGTTACACCATTACGCATTTCCAGCCAGTGTGCTATCCAGCCTGGCAGGCGTCCCAGAGAAAAAAGTACAGTAAACATATCTGTTGGAAAGCCAAGTGACTTGTAAATTATTCCGCTGTAAAAATCCACATTTGGATATAGATTCCGCTCAATGAAATATTCATCAGTGAGCGCTGTTTCCTCAAGCTGCTTTGCGATATCCAGTAAAGGATCATGAGTTCCAAGCAATTCTAAAATTTTATCACAGTAGCCTTTTAGAATTGTGGCTCGTGGATCAAAATTTTTGTAGACGCGATGGCCGAAGCCCATTAAGCGAAAACCGGCATCCTTGTCTTTGACCAGTTTTATAAATTTTTGAGCGTCTCCACCGTCTTTATGTATTTTTTGCAGCATTTCCAAAACGGCTTGATTTGCTCCTCCATGCAACGGACCCCAAAGTGCGGCAATTCCTGATGAAATTGAAGCAAACAAATTTGCCTCGCTGCTGCCAACCAACCGAACTGTAGAGGTTGAGCAGTTCTGTTCATGATCTGCATGTAAAATGAAAAGTACATTCAGGGCTTGCACGAATTCTGGTGGAACTTCATATTCTGTGGCAGGTACACCAAACAACATATTCAGAAAGTTTTTAGTATAACTATATTTGTTAACAGGATAAATAAAGGGTTGTCCGATATGTTGCTTGTAGGACCATGCTGCGATGGTGGGCAGTTTTCCTAACAAGCGCCAAATCGCCAAGTCGACAGCCTCATGGTCAGTCGCACTGAAATCCGGATAGAATGTTGAAAGTGCACAAACGATGCTTGAAAGAATAGCCATCGGGTGAGCATCCTTGGGAAAGGCCTGATAAATATGCCGAACATCTTCGTGCAACATAGTGTGCCTTTTCACATTGAATTCAAAATTTTCCAGCTGCTGCTTTGACGGTAATTCACCGTAAATCAGCAAATAGCTGACTTCAAGAAAGCTGGAATTTTCGGCAAGTTCTTCAATCGGATAGCCGCGGTAGCGCAGGATTCCCTTCTCGCCGTTAAGAAATGTGATTTCACTTTCACAGGAACCGGTGTTAACAAAGCCCGGATCCAAAGTAATAGTTTTTGTCTGTGCACGTAATTTACTAATATCAATTCCAGTTTCCCCTTCACTACCAATCACTAAGGGGAGATCTATCAATTTTTCGTTGACTTCAAATTTTACGGTATCCAACATGGTGTCTCCATTTATGTAATGAGGTAGTTAAGTACATAGAAACAAATATAATAGCTGACCCCTATATACATAATTTCGCATGATTTTCACGAAAAAACAAGATATTTAACAGTACAAGTTTTGATGATAAAGAACAGTTTTGTTGAGATTGAAAGGGAATTGAGTGGAGATGAACTACTGTTCTATAATGGTTTTATCCGGTCGAGTTGAAGTATACCGGACCTCTATCTGACGATGCAGCCATTGTTTTATCGCAGTTCTGGTATTGGGAATGAGCAGGAGAAAGCCGAATGCATCTGTAAGAAATCCTGGAGTTAACAACACTAGTCCGGCAATTCCTATCAACAGGGCATCCAGCAGTTCTCCGGAGGGCATTTGTCCCTCACGCAGACTTTTCTGGATACGGAATAAGGTTTGTAAACCCTGTATTCGAGCTAAATAAGCTCCTAAAAAACCGGTAACAATGACCAGGGCAATTGAAGTTAATGCACCAAATATTGTACCAATTTGTATCAACAGGTAGATTTCAACTACTGGAATGATGGTAAAGGCGAGAAATAATTTCAGTAACATGAAATGCGCTGACTTATATGTTTATTAACATAGCGAAAAATCAGGAGGAATCTGAACTGACCGGTGTAATTCTGAACCTGTGAATTCCCGAAATTGCTTGTTTTCCGCTGGCTTGACGTCCAATCACGCGCCAGAAAAGCTGATTCTTCTTTTTTGCTCTCATCAATCCCATTGCCATCCCCGGCAGCTCTCCTGCAAGCGGAACAAGTTCCTTGTCAGCAATCCAGCGGTTCCCCTGCGGCAAATCAAAATATGATCCAGAGTCTTCAAATTTTTCATCAACACCAACCTGAATTTTGAACTCACTGAAGGCAAGACTGTCCCACTGAAAAAGGAAGAGTCCATTTTCTTCAAAGGTAAATTTATCAGTTGGCAAAAGGAGCTTGATATCACTGAGTCTGATTACGTTAGATTTAGCAACATTATTTTTTTCCTTTAGTTCCTCAATTTCGTTTTCTGGATCAACGGTTACAGCAATTTGATATTTGCCCAACAGCTGGTCATCTGGAAGGATGTATTCCAAGTCGAAAGTTACAATTTCTCCAGGAGCCATCACCTGTGCACTGGGCATGGCAATGATCGATTTGCGCATCGGTTGTTTGACATTGTAATATTGAATCTTCGCAGTAACATCTTTCACAATATCACCGCCAACATTCATCAAGTTTAGGCGTAGCCGGAGCTTCTCACCACGTAGAGCATGTTTTGGCAAAACCTGTACTGATTCCCAGCGTAAATCCGGTGGATCAAATTTCAGAGGTGAGATGATTCGTTTCCCGGAAACTCTCACTCCTGATGCTAATTGAGTATTTGCAACTTCAATATCTTGAGGAGAAGCGATGAAGAAATATCGTTCGTCACCTGCGGTGGTGTTGAGTAAAATACGTTTAAACTGGGCATCCCAAATACGAACTGAGATTTGATAAATGCCAGTATTTTCCAAATCAATCTCATGCAGCACCCGCGCTGTGTCACTGGACTGAATCGTATAGACTTTACGCAGACGCTTTTTTTTCAGTTCCTGTCCGTCCACTCTGACTTTAATTTCAACACCTACCTTTGTGGGAAACTTAGCTTGGTTAGCAATAGCAGTTTGAACCAACTGCGTATCCCCATGTTTGGGACAATCTGGGTTGTTCACTGATTTGAGGATGGAATCCGGAGAGTCGATAGTCATGTCCGGGCCATCCGGCAAGGGGCAAGTTTTTGAAAGGATAATCGCGATTATTTTCAGGTCAGATGACTGATTTGCCAACGACAAGGTTGGTAAAAGCAGAGCAATTATCCCAGAGAATATAAGTTTCAGCAGTAAATTCCAGAACATTTTTTAGCAGTAAATTTAAGTTTGTAAATTTTTCTGTTCATCTGCCTTGTCAATAATTCCTTATCAAACAGCAAAAGATTCTACAGAAACTCGTAATGATGCACATTTTATACACTTGAAGTTTCTAGGTCAGGCGTAAAAGTAATGCATGCCGCAAACTCTACCTAGTTATGCTGAAAAAACTTTGCTTTTCAACCACGACAATATTTCCTGTAGAAAAATGGATTTTTGATGCTCAGCTTGCTTTGAGCAGGGCCGGCTCCTCATTTCCATCACCGTTTTGCAAATGGAACCAGTGAATGATGTTTTGATCAAAATTTTCATGAGACGTACAGTGAATTGCTCCAAGCTGGTCAACCTGCACTATCGTGATAAGATGAAGTCGCACCATTTCCAGTATTGCCATGAACGTAATAATAAACCATAAGAGAGGTTTGCCCCTCTCAAACAGGTCTTCAAAAAGGCAGTGCTGCCGTCTGCCAAAATACGAAATCAATTCTTCAATGCGATCCTCAATCCGTGCACTTTCTGCTTCAATTACATGTCTGGTAATTTTGGGAAGCCGCTTCATTACCCGTTCGAAGGCTTCCATCAGTGCGGTGACTGAGATGTCCTCGTATTCAGGATTAGCTTCTTCGTTATCTGCAACTAGTTCTACATTTTCAGGACGTTGAAACACATCGCGTCCCAAGATATCAAGCGAGCTTAGTTCATATGCGGCATCCTTGTAATGCTGATACTCCAGCAAGCGGCGTCGCAGAATTTCTTCAGGATCCTCTTCTTCCACTTCTTCAGGATCAACCGAAGACTTGGGGAGCAAATGTCTGGACTTGATCAAAATCAACATGGCGGCAATTTCTAAAAATTCACCTGCCAGGTCTAGATTGACCGACTGCATCGTCTCCACATATTCCAGGTATGAGGCTGTTAATTCAGAGAGACGCACCTCTTCAATTGAGACTTCTTTTATTCGAATAAGATGCAGCAATAAATCTAGCGGCCCTTCAAACAAAGGGATTTTAATTTCCAGAGGATTTTCCGGATTGGGGAAAATTGAAGGCATCTCCACGCTTTTTTGTCTTTGTTCCATAGTTTCATGCTCATCCATGAGCGGAGATAAGAGGATATTTACTCCGCAACTTTTTCTGCTTGATCAGAAAGTTCAGGAATCCCCATATCTTCCAGCACTTGATCGGTCACCTTGTTAAGTTCTTTTGCTTTTTTGTAACGGGAACTGGCACGCTGGTTAACTTTTTCCAAATCTTTTACTGTCCGAATGATGGTTGGTCTAATAAAAATAAGCAGGTTAATTTTCTCAAATTGATCCAATCTACTGCGAAACAACCAGCCAATCAAAGGTAGATCTCCAAATCCCGGAATCTTATCTCGATTGCGTGCAATTTTTTCTTTGATCAAACCACCCAGAACAATAATCTCACCATCCTCTGCAATCACAGATGTTTTAATGGTTCTCTTGAAAATCGTAACTGCTTCAGCACCAGGATTGACCACATCACTGGATTCCTGGGCAATATCGAGTCGGATACTGCTTTCTCCACTAATTTGCGGTTTAATTTCAAGTTTGATACCAACTTCCTTGAATTGATATTCTTTTGTGGAAATGTTAGTAGCGCTTGTAACAGTTTTTGGTGACACAGGAACAACGGAAACAACGTTAATATTCGGCACTTCTCCCTCTTGGGGATTGTTGAGAATCATCAACTGAGGGTTTGCAAGGACATTCACATCATTATTGTTTTGAACTGCTTTAACAAATGCTCCGAAACTGAAAAATTCTTTTCCTCCAATGCTGATTGTGTTGCCATTCAAGACTCCTATTGAAGAACTATCGGCAGTTATTGCTGCAGTTCCTCCTGTGGTTGCATCCCCTGTGAAAGCTCCTCCACCGGGAAAACCGCCTGTTATCACTCGGCCTGTTCTTGTTGCACCGGCAGCTTTCCAGTTAATACCTAAATCCAAACTTTTTGAAAGCGAAACCTCCATCACAAGTGCCTCCACATAGACTTGCATTCTAGGCACATCAAGCTCGATAATAATCTGGTCCAAAGTTGTGAAGGCGTCTGCCGGAGCAAAAACCAAGAGAGAATTTGTAGCCTCATCAGCGCTGATTGAAATATCAGATTGTGTTCCTGAGCCTGCTGTTTTGGCCTGTTCCGTTGCTTCCGGTTTTGGTTGTTCATCTTTCCTGGCAACTTCAGTAATTCTTCCAGTAACTTCTTTGAGCAGAACAGCCATGTCTTTTGCTACCGCATGTTTGAGATGATAAAGCTTAAAATTACTTTTAATTTTTCCACTTTCCTGGAATACATCCAACTTTTTGACCAATGATAAAATTCTTTCGATTTCAAGTCGTCCCGCAATGATGATCAGGGCATTCAGCCTTTCCTCTTCAATGATTCTAACCGGGCTTGCTTTTGCAGTTTTGCCTTCACCTTTTCCAGCAACAACACTATCCGAAAATATTTTTGTCAACAGGTTAGCCATCCTTTTTGCAGAAGTATTCTCCAGCGGTATCAACTTGAGCTGTGTTTCTCCAGAAGTTCCTTGTTCTGTGTCAAGTTTTGAGATTAGCTGGAGAACTCTGTCGGTTGCCAAACGATCCGCAATGATGATCAGGGCATTCAGTCGAGGCTCTGCGATTATTTTGACCGGACTCCCGGTTGCGGTTTTACCCTCACCTTTTCCGGCAACCACCTTATCTGCAAATATTTTGGAGAGCAGCGGTGCCAATGTTGTGGCGGCAGCGTATTGCAATTGGTGCAGTTTTATTTGTCGGTTCCCTCTAGGAATATCAAGTTGATCTACGAGGTCGATAATTTGCTGAGATGTTGTTGGATTTGCAATAATAATCAGTGCATTAAAAGGGGCAAAAGGAACAATTTTGATAGATGCTGTTTTTGGAAAAACAGTCGTTATGAGAGGTACCAGCTTAGCGGCATCAGAATATTGCAGTTCATGAATTGTTGTTTTAGCACCTTCTACCGGTACGTCAACCTGTTCAATTAATTCAATTATGTCATCAGTGGTTTCACGATTTGCAACGATAAACAGTGAATTTAAACGAGACTCAATTAAGAGTTTGAATTTAGTAGGCTTCCCTTTTCGTACCAAGTTGGAAAACAATTCTGAAACGGTTTTGTGAATTTCAGTTACATCGTTATGTACTATTTGCTGCAAAGTGACAATTTGTTCCGCTCCTTTTGGTGCAGATGTGTCCAGCATATTTATCAATTCAATTATACGGCTCACGTTGGACTCAACATCGATTACGATCAACATATTCATCGGCTCGTAAACGAGCAGCGCTCCTGTCTTGGAAAAAATGGGCAGCAATGTTGACTGAATCCCTTTGAGGTCTGCGTGGCGAATTGGGATCAGACGCATGACATAGTTCCCGCCTTTGGCTTTGATTTTTCCTCTATCTCGTGAAATCGGCAAGTGCTGGAAGCGTGCATCTGCAGCAGGAAGAATTTCTACGACCTTACTTCCTTTTTTACGCACCATAGCCAATCCCTGGCTGGCAAGTATTTTTTCAAAGAAGAAAAATGCGTCCTCCGGAGTTACTTTGAAATTACGCGGAGCTGTGATTGACATTTGTCCGCGCATATTTTTTTCCTCATAAACAAAAACCGTTCCAGTGTTTTCCGAAATTATTTTGATAAATTCTTTGAGGATCAGAGTTTGAGGCAGGTTGATTGTAACCTTCGAGCGGCTTGTCTTTTTTGCTCCTTCCAGTTCTACAGGTTGAGAAAGATGAAACAGAAAGAAGCTCAGTAAAAACAATCCGGACAACCAGCGATTTTTACGGAGCCGCTTAAATAGGTTGGAGGTATGGAAAATCATGTAAAAAGTAGTGAAAAACTTAGAATTTCAGGTATGAATCATTAAATTTAGGATCCAATTTGCCTGCTTCAAATCATCAGGAGTAGTGATTTTTAGATTTTGCGGTTCTCCTTCAACTGTTATTACTTCATGGCCGCTGTTTTCCACCAGTGATGCGTCATCAGTAACTACCCAATTTTTTTCCAATGCTTGTTTTGAAGCATCCAGGATCAATTCGGTACGAAATCCTTGCGGAGTCTGCACAGCAAATAATTTACTCCGATCCACAACCTCGGTTTTTTCCTCTGTAACTCTGCGGATTGTGTCTACCAGTGGCAGCACTGGAATTGCGGCATCATGTTCAAAGGCCGCATCCAAAATGCGGTCGATCAGTTTTATACTGCAAAACGGTCGAGCGCCGTCATGCATCAAAACCAGTTCCGGAACTTGTTTTTCTTGCAGGATCTGCAATAAAGCATGATGCACTGAGTCTTGGCGGCGCCTCCCGCCTTCAACCAGAATCACTTCCTCAGGGATTATCTTTTCAAAAATATGCCGATCTTGGGAAGCAACTGTCAAAAAAATCTTCCGGATTCTAGGATGCTTCAAAAAAGGTTCAAGGCTAAACTCAAGTATTGTACGTGTTCCTAGAGGAAGAAGCAATTTATTGTGCTTTCCCCCCATGCGAGTTCCTTGCCCTGCGGCAACAATCACTGCAACCGCAGCTTCATCTGTCATTTTAGCTCAAGAATTTGAAGTTTGAGAAAACCATAACATCGACCGCATAAATACCAAATATCTCAACCGATAAGATTAAGAAAGTTTAGTAATAAAAGTCCAGATAAAACGGGGTATTCCATTTATTAAACAAAATGATGTGGATATCAGACTTGTAAAAAAGATCACACAAACTAAACTAACAATCAACAAGTTGAGGGGTGCAGGATTCTTTTTATGTTGAATAGGTAACTTTGGAACAAGAAAAAACGAGTCGGAAAGAGTGGGTAACCCCGTTAAACTGGAATTCAGAGAAGTGGGGCGGTGTCTATTTCAGTCACGCCGATTCCAGTACATTGGTTCCCAAACGTATTGCTAAAATGGGTTGGACACTTAATTTGGTAAAACCTGCGGGAGTTGCCTAGCTGATCGGTTTCTTGGTGGGTATTCCACTTCTGACCACGGCAATTGTTTTTTTGCTAAATAATTTCACGTCTCAGAGAGTTTAAATATGTTTAACGAAACCGTTATCCTTGATGAGCACGAAAAATATTAAAATTCAACACTTGTTTTTCATTTCTTCGAAAACATGAATCCATTATTTTAGATACTTAAAAGCTTATGAATTCACGCTTTTGTGGGAATGACAACTTTTTAACGAAACCAAGTATTAACCAAAAACAAAAAGCTACGAAGGAAATATGTCTGAAAAAACAGCATTTATTGGACTCGGTGTGATGGGTTATCCCATGGCCGGGTTCTTGGCCAGGGCCGGACACGAAGTTACAGTGTATAATCGTACAACTAAAAAGGCAGAAAAGTGGGTGGAAGAATATGGTGGAAAACTGTCAATGACACCAGCGGATGCGGCAAAGGACGCGACTTTCGTTTTTGCTTGCGTGGGCAACGATGATGACCTGCGTTCGGTTACAATTGGCGATACTGGCGCTTTTTCAGGCATGCGTTCCGGGACTGTGTTTGTTGATCATACGACATCTTCAGCCAAAGTTGCTCGTGAAGTGGCGGATGCTGCTCATCAGCAGGAATGCACTTTTCTCGATGCACCAGTCTCAGGAGGTCAAGCTGGTGCTGAAAATGGAGTTTTAACAGTGATGGTTGGAGGTGACGAAGATAGCTACGCACGGGCGGAACCGCTGATCAAGAATTTTGCAAAAAAAGTTAAACTTTTAGGTCCGGTGGGGTATGGACAATTGACCAAAATGGTGAACCAAATTTGCATCGCCGGACTAGTTCAGGGTTTGGCAGAGGGAATTCATTTTGCCAAAGTGGTCGGTCTGGATGTGGAATCCGTGATTGAGACTATTTCCAAAGGAGCAGCCCAATCTTGGCAAATGGAAAATCGTTACAAGACGATGAATGAAGGAAAATTCGATTACGGCTTTGCTGTAGATTGGATGCGCAAAGATTTGGGGATTGCTCTTGAGGAAGCCCGCGCGAACAAAGCTCATTTGCCGGTTGCGGCTTTGGTAGACCAGTTTTATTCGGAAGTGCAGGCTCTAGGAGGAAGCCGCTGGGACACCTCAAGTTTGATTGCCAGGCTGGAGGCAATGCAGCAGATAAACAAAAAATAATTTGAGAAGAGGTTATGCAAAATTTTGAAGGAAAAATCCTCATCAACGGAGCATGGCAAACTCCGGATTCCGGAGAGACTTTACCTGTGATTGACCCCAGTGACGGTAGCGAATATGGGCGAATTGCCAGAGGTTCAGCGGTGGATATTGAGCGTGCCGTTCTGTCTGCGCAAAATGCAATGGACGGCGAATGGGGTAAGTTGATTCCTGTGGAGCGGGGACGTTTGCTGCAAAAACTGAGTGTGCTGATTTTGCTGCATGAAGACGAACTGACTGAAATGGAAGCGCGCGATGTGGGAAAACCATTGCGTCAGGCACGTATGGATGTCAAGGCCTGTGCCCGATATTTTGAATTTTACGGCGGCGCCGCTGACAAAGTACACGGCGAAACCATTCCATATCTGGACGGCTACACAGTGCTGACATTCAGGGAACCGCATGGAGTTACCGGACACGTCATTCCTTGGAACTATCCGCTCCAAATCATCGGGCGAACAGTTGGCGGAGCCTTGACAATGGGCAATGCCTGTGTGCTCAAACCCGGTGAAGAAGCATCACAAACCGCATTGATGGTTGGAGAATTGGCAACTCAAGCAGGATTCCCTCCGGGAGTTTTCAACATTGTTACTGGACTTGGTGAAGAAGCCGGAGACGTGCTTATCAATCATTCCGGAGTCCATCACCTTTCATTCACCGGATCCACTGAAGTCGGAGCATTGGTACAGCAAGCCGCTGCAAAAAATGCAGTTCCAGTCACTTTGGAACTCGGAGGAAAATCTCCTCAAGTCGTATTTTCCGATGCAGATTTGGACAAGGCTTTGCCTTTTCTGGTTAACGCCAGCATTCAAAATTGCGGACAAACTTGTTCTGCGGCAAGTCGGGTTTTGGTGGAGCAGTCGATTTATGAAAATTTGACATTGCGGCTTGCAGAAGAATTTACCCTGCTTCAAGCTGGCCCGGCTTTCAGGGATTTGGATTGCGGTCCGCTCATCAGTCCGGAACAACAAGTACGCTTGGAAAAATATTTAGAACAAGCAAAAGCGGATGGGTTGAATTTTGCTGCTGAGGGGGAAATTGTGTATGATGCACCTTCCGGAGGGAATTATGTAAAACCAATGTTAATCCGGGATGTGCCTCCAGATCATGTGGTGGCTCAGGTAGAATTGTTCGGACCGGTTTTGGCGGTTATGCCTTTTCAAGATGAGGATGAAGCGGTGGAATTGGCCAACGGAACACCTTTTGGTTTAGTCTCCGGAATCTGGACAAAAGACGGCGCGCGGCAATTCCGTATGGCCAAAAAACTCAAATCCGGACAAGTCTTCATCAACAATTACGGTGCAGGAGGAGGTGTGGAATTGCCTTTTGGAGGGGTCAAACTCAGCGGTCACGGACGTGAAAAGGGATTTGAAGCACTTTACGGATTTTCTGTTACCAAAACTATTGCCATTCAACACGGAAAATAAGATGCGTCTAAACAACAAAATTTCCCTTGTGACAGGAGCCGGTTCAGGATTTGGACGTGGTATCGCTAGTCGTTTTGTCGAAGAAGGTGCAAAGGTCGTTGTTGCTGATATTAATCAGGAAGCTGCGGAAATGGTCGCTGAGGAAATTGGAGAGAATGCAATTGCTATTGTTGCGGATGTCAGCCAAAACACGGATGTGTCAGCCATGATTCAGCTGACGGTGGAGCAGTATGGTCGTTTGGATATTTTGGTTAATAACGCCGGAACCACCCATCGCAATAAACTAATGACGGAAGTCAGCGAGGAAGAATTTGACCATATTTTAGCGGTCAATGTAAAGTCTGTTTTTCTGACGGCAAAACATATAGTTCCGTTGATGAAGAAGCAAGGTTCCGGAGTGATTTTGAATGTCGCCTCAACGGCAGGTGTACGTCCACGTCCGGGGCTGGCGTGGTACAACACTTCCAAAGGTGCAATGATCGCGGCGACTAAAGCCATGGCGATTGAGTTGGCTCCGGAAAAAATTCGTGTCAACGCCATCAATCCTGTGGCTGGTGAAACTGGAATGCTGCATCTTTTTATGGGAGAAGACACTCCGGAAAAACGGAAGCAATTTGTTTCCAGTATTCCATGGGGGCGTTTAAGTCAACCGGAAGATATGGCAAATGCTGCGCTTTTTTTGTGTTCTGATGAAGCTGAAATGGTGACAGGAACTTGCATGGAAGTTGATGGTGGACGCTGCATTTGAAGAACTTCTAACGGAAACCCCACTTTTCGTTGACGATATTTATTGTAAAATCGTTTAAAAAATTTTCCTTATCTGGATAAATATAGATGATCAGCACAAAAAAAATGACGGTCGTCTGTCTTGATTTTGAAGGAGTTTTGATTCCGGAAATCTGGAAAGGACTTGCGCAGCTTAGTAACATTGAAGAGCTGGAATTGACGACTCGTGATATTGCCGATTATGACGAATTGATGCGCTACCGTTTGAAAATTTGTGATCAGTTCAATCTGACTCTCCGGGATATTCATAAGGTAGTGAAACAAATGAAACCGCTGGAAGGTGCATTTGAATTTTTAACTTGGTTGAGACAACGAAATGAAGTGATAATTCTCTCAGATACTTTCCGTGAATTTGTTGAGCCCTTGCTGCATAAACTGCAATATCCAACCGTGCTTTGTCATTCATTGAAACTGGATGATGATATGCGAATTGTTGATTATTGCCTGCGACAAAAAGACCAAAAACGGTATGCGGTAAAAGCTTTTAAAGAAATGAATTATTATACAGTTGCGGTAGGTGATTCCTACAATGACATCAGTATGCTGCAAGAGGCAGATCAAGGCGTATTCTTCCGCCCCACTAAAAAAATCGTAGCAGAACATCCGGATTTTCCTGTGGCCCATGAATATCCTGCATTACAAATTGCACTGGAACAGATTTCAAATAATGCCTAAGAAACAAGATTCAAAGCTCAAAGGTCGAGGCGAACTGCTTTATGGCACCCAGCCTGTCTCTGGAGCTTTACTGCAGAGGAAACGTCTGTTTGAGCGACTTTATCTAAAAAGGAATGCAGATTCTTCCACACGCTTGAAAGAAATCCGGATGCTTGCCGAAAAAAGTCAAATTCCGGTCAGCGAAGTTTCAGTAACTCAATTGACCGAAATGTGTCCAGATACCGTCCATCAGGGTGTTGCACTACGCTGCAGCTTTCTGCCTTTTTCCTCCATCTTAGATCTTCCACAATCGACTGAAGGCAGGCATCCAATTATTGTTGTGCTCGATCAAATTGAAGATCCGCATAATCTGGGTGCTATTCTTCGAACCTGTGGATTTTATGACGTCAGTGCAGTCGTTGTTCCACGAGATCACTCTTCCAGCCTAACTCCAGTTGTTTCCAAAGCTTCTGCAGGAGTTGCAGAGTGGTTCCCTGTTATTTCCGTTACCAACCTCGCCAGGTTTCTTCAAGAACGAAAAAATAAAGGTTTCTGGGTGGTTGGTTTGGATGGAGAATCTCCGGACAGCTTGGCTAACCTCACATGTGACCGACCGCTAATTATTGTAATGGGGAACGAAGGACGTGGAATTCGTCGTCTCATCCGCAAGCATTGTGACTGGCTGGTGAGCATTCCGGGAAATCCGTTGGTCTCGTCACTAAATGTGAGCAATGCTGCTGCGGTTACACTATATCATTTACATACCCTGCCCCAAACCTCCTGATTAATATCCTTATTCTAATTATCATTGATGATTTTGCAGGGATATTGCACTACGAAAAAAACTCTTTTATCGACGGCAAGTGACTGATGGTCCGCAGTCTGGTTGCAAATAATTCCGTAAATTGGATCCAGTTGATTGCAGATAGAATATTCACAGCTGAATTTAAACCTCAACTCATGATCGAAACATGAAGCGTTTTCGTCTGGAAACAGCTTTAAAAGTCCGGGAGCGACTTGAAAAACTCTACCAGAAAGCACTTGCGGAACAGGTGCAGTTGGAACAGCAGTACCGTGACAGAAAACAATTGATGCAGGATGCTTTAAACAATTATAACAATGAATTAGATGAAGCGAAAGCACATGATGTGACAATTAACCAGTTGTTAATGGGGGGGCAGTTTCAGCAAAGAATAGAACAGCAATTGGAACTCACGCAAGATCAACTGAACGAGCAACTGGAAGTTGTGGAACTGAAACGTCATGAACTGACCCAAGCAACCCAAAAGAAACGTGTGCTGGAGATTCTTAAGGAAAAAGAAATTAAAAAATTTAGAGATGAAACGGAACGTTTGGAACGTTTAGAGGCGGATGAAATTGCCCAGAATTATCTAAGGCATTCTTAAAATTATATAAATTTTGCCTAATCTTAAGCAATTTTCATTCTTATCATTATTGAAAAACTACAGGAATGTCATGAATAAATTATTAAATTTTATTAACGAATTCAAATATTTATATTTATTATTTGGATTTGTCATGATGGCAAGGCCCGCTTATAGCATACCAACCACCATCGACGAAATTAAACAATCCGTCGGATCTCTCTGTGCAGATTATGGACTTGAATTTTGTGCATTAGAACCAGAAGCCGGAAAAAAGGCAAAGAAAGCTCATAAGTTTACAGAGAGCGAAAAGAAGATTTTGACCAGACTTGCCGAGCAGCAAGAGCGGTTACGTTTGAGAGCAATGGAGTTGGACCGGAGAGAAGGGCAGCTCAAAACTTTGCAAGAAGATATTCAACGTCAAATTACCCGGTTAGAAAAACTCCAACGGGAGATTGAAAGGAATATCAAGAAAAAGAAAACTCAAGATAACAAGCAACTTGAAAAAGCTGTTGCATTATATTCAAAAATGGATGCGGTAACCGCAGCGCAGTCAATATCAAAACTTGATCGCAAAATTGCTGTGAACATCCTGAAGCAGATGAAAGAAAAACAAGCATCACTAGTGCTTTCCAGTATGACGGCAGAAGAATCTGCCAGCTTGATTAAAGATATAACCAGAAAAAATTGAGATTGTAATGATGGAATCAATAGGTCAAAAAGCAGTCCTTCCGACTACGGATGAGGTAATTGTTGCAGGTGAATTGGATGTGGATTCCGGAGAAACCGGGGAAGAAAGAATGTTTGATGCTGCCTTGGAAGAAATTATAGCAGAACATCCTCTCGATGAAAGTTCGCTTGGGGAATTCCTTGAAGAGGACGATTTGAATGCTTCACTGGCTTCAGCCATTTTTACTCAAAATCAAGTTGACCCGGAAGTTGTCAAAGAAAATTTTGGTGAAATAGATTATGCAGCCATTCCCTCTGAAATTATGAAGGACAATCTTTGGGACGAAGATTCTCTTTCAGTTCAGTCACAAGTTTTGAAAAAATCAACAACTGTAGCACAAGAAATGATTGAGGTGCTTGATCCCAGAGTTATCACGGAAGAAAGCAATTTTCAGAATCTACCAGTTAAGGGTGTGGCCGAAACGGGGCTCCAATCTTTTTTACAGGGGCCTGCTCAGGAAAATCAGGAAACATTGCTGCAGACAGTATTTCATAGGGTAAAGCCTACGGAAGTTGATTCTGATTTTACAGGAGATGATCTGCAGACTGTCTTGCAGAAAAATACTAGCTTGCCTGTTGAGCTAGAAGGAGATGCTGAATTTTCAACAGATGATTTACAAACTGTCCTGCAAAAAAATACTGGCCAACCAGTTCACGTCCAGGAAAGAAATTCGGTTGTACAGGATCTTAAACCGATTCAGGAGAACCAGGAAGGACGTCCTCAAAAGGAACCGCAAACTGTATTCCCTCAAGGATTACAAGAGAATGCGCAAGAGACTGAAAAACCAGTAGAAGAGAATTTAGTAAAAATTGAACCTGAAGAAGTACTGCGGGCCGAAGAAAAGCTTAAAGCAAAGGAAAGTTTTCAAGTTGTAGACAGAATTAAAATGACCGAAGTCTTGGAATCCAAAGCAGCAGAAGAAATTGAAGGTGGAGTAAAAATAAAAACTGCTGACGTCTCACAGGCCACAGAGAAGATCAAAGCAGCAGAAGGGATTGAAGGTGGAGTAAAAGCAAAAGCAGGCTTCCAAATGACGGGTGTTGAGAATTCGAGAGATATTTCTGAAAAGGTATCCACACAGCCTTTGAATCAGTTCAGGAAACTGGCATCTAAAGAAACTCAACTTTCCAGCAATGCCAAATCTACCGTAGACTTGGTATCTCCCCAGGGAATTAATGCTGTTTCAGAGCTTTCCGGCACCTCGATTATCAAACCAGGTGAAGCCGCCAGTACTGTAACCGAAACAGTGCGTGGCGCCGACCTTCCGTTTGACATGGATCAGGTGGTGAATCGAGTAAGGATATTGCGCGGCAACGGCGTTGAAGAAATGACGCTTCGTTTGCATCCGGAGGAATTGGGGCACATTACTTTGAAAGTCCGGCAATCCGGCGGGGGTCTCTCGATAGATATGCGTGTTGACAATCCACTGGCAAAACAAATGGTAGAATCCGGATTTGATTCTCTCCGTAGCAGATTTTTGGATCAGGAATTTTCTTATCAGGATTTAGCTCTAAACGTTGATATTAACGAACGTGATTCCAAATATGGCGGTGACCGTGAACATTTTGAATTTGAAGAAGAAATGTTTTCTTCAGAGAGAGGAAAAAAAGAAGAAATATCATCATTGGAAGAAACACCACATGTGAGGCACAGGACCGATTCCGGCCTCAATCTATACGTCTGAAAAAAGGTAAACTATGAATACCGGAAACAACGTTGAACAGGCACTGCAAGTCAGTGCGACAAGCTTGCGCAACCGTGCTTCAAAAAGTAGTAATGACGGCAAAGAACTGGGGAAACAAGATTTCCTGAATTTGCTGATGACTCAAATGTCTAATCAGGATCCTCTTGATCCAATGGATTCAGCGGGCATGATGCAGCAATTGGCTTCGATGGGTACGGTGGAACAACTACAGAACCTCAATAGTCAGACAGCTAAAATGATGGCAATTCAGCAGCACATCGCCAAGGCTACCGCCGGCAGTTTGTTGGATAAAGATGTGGAAGTTGGCGCAAGAAAGATTCCTTTGAAAAACGGAGATACTATTCCGGTCACTTATAAGTTGGACGGAAGTGCCGACCGGGTAATGCTCCTTGTACATGATTCCACTGGAGAAATGATACGTGAGGTCAACCTTGAAAGCAGAGCACAGGGCGTTCATGAATTTTCCTGGGATGGGCGTGACAATGACGGAGATGTATTGCCGGACGGAAATTATAGCTTCAACGTGTTTGCAAGAACTGATGGAGGTGAAGAGATTGGTGTTACACTGACGAAATCCGGACAAGTATCTATGGTTCGATTTGATGGTAGTGACTCTCTGTTGAAAATCAATGGCGAGTGGGTTCCTGCTAATGAAATGGTTGGTTTAGGTAATAAATCAAAATTGCGGTATCAAGATGCAGTGCCTCTTCCAGCACGAACAGAACTGATGACCCGAAAAAATCCTGTCTGGAGTTCCAGAAGTTCTGATTAAGACCGGCTGAACACGCAAGTTCAGTTGTGAACGATTAGTTTCAAACTATTCATTTTTGTAATAATATCTATGCGAAACAATGGACTGTATCGCCTGGAATGTTTTCTAATTCAGCTTAAGGAGAAATAAAATGGCATTACTAGGATCATTGAATACTGGAGCCAGTGGTGTAAAAACCCATGGCAAAGCCATGCAGCTTATTGGTAATAACATTGCCAACGTCAATACCTTTGGTTACAAAAGCAACGATGTTGCTTTTGAAGACTTAATGGGAAATTCATGGCCACAAGGTTCAGCAGTTACAAAGGCCAGTAATGGTGTATCAATTGGTGGAGTGGAAATGGACTCTTCACAGGGTGCATTTGAAAACACGTCCATTAGCACGGATATGGCAATTGCCGGCGGTGGTTTTTTTACTATAGTTAATCCTGTTACTGGCACAGAGGTATACACTCGTAATGGAGAGTTTTCATATAATAAAGAAGGTTATCTTTCTACCCTGCGTGGAGGGCTTGTGCAGGCTTTGCAAGTGGATCGACTTACCGGTGAGAGCAAAGGAATTCCAGGATCGCTTAAAGTTTTAGGTCTTGTTGATGCTCCTCAACCAACAGGGACCGGACAAAGAGGAACCGGTATTAAGATTGCCGCAAACCTTGATGCGAATGCAACCGTCAAAGATATCCCTGTGGATCCAAGCAATGTACTGGACAGCATGTACAATTTTGCGACATCAACCACTGTTTATGATGCACTGGGTAACTCTCACGCTGCAACAATTGCCATGAGAAAACGGCCGGACCTTCCGGAACAAATTGATCCTGCTACTGGTCAACCAATCGCGGGAACTGGTGTCAGCAATCAGTGGGAATACTATTTGATGTTTGATGGAGCTTCTTTGGGACAGGTCCCGGGAGTAATGATCGCAGTCGGCGGTGGATTCATGCAGTTTACTGATGATGGGAAATTAATTGCCACGACAGGTGGTTCTTTTGAAGCACAGCCTGGAGGAGTTGGGCCGGATGGTCAGCCTTTGCCTGCCGGACCACCTCGATTAATTCCACAGCCTGTGGATCCTGACACAGGAGTTCCACAATTTGCTGTTTCTTTCGGTGATGGGACTCCGATAGTTCTTGGAGTGCATCTCGGAGAGGGTTATAATCCTGATGATCCCAGAGATCCTAGAACAGGGTTGGATGGTATTACTCAGTTTGCAGGGCATTACAATGTGATTCGAACCAGTGCAGACGGCAACCCTTCTGGAAATTTGGAGAGTATTTACTTGCAAGACAATGGAACTGTGAACGGAGTGTTTGATGCCGGATACACTCGTGCGATTGGCAGAATCGTTTTGACAAAATTTGACAATCCTGGGAAACTTGCTCAAGTCGGTGATAATATGCTTGTTGAAACCTTAGGTTCCGGGAAGAAAGTGACAGGTGAGGCTGGTACTGCAGGGCTGGGAGAAATTCGCAGTCAAAGTCTGGAGCAGTCAAACGTTGATCTCTCTGAGGAATTTGTCAATATGGTTGAGACGCAACGTGCCTTTCAAGCAAGTGCTAAAACAGTGACTACTTCTGATGAGATGATTCAAGACCTGATCAACATGAAGCGGTAATTCCCAAATATAATGAGGGCCTTTTGGCCCTCATTTTTTCCTGCCTTATTAAATTCTCCAAAAAAATATTAAGACCTACTATACTACGGTTGTTGAGCTTTAGCTTAATTTGCCTTTTGTTTCAAAAACACGATTGAAATCTTTCGATGACGTTTTCCATTGTTCTGAGGGATTCCGAAGAAAACAGTTTCGGCATTGCAGTAGCGACCAAACATTTTGCGGTCGGAGCATTGGTTCCGCATTTGCGCTCCGGAGTGGGTGCCGTTGCCGTTCAAGCTTCCACCAATCCGCATCTTGGACTGTCTGGATTGGAGCAACTGGCTTCCGGAAAAAACATTGAACAAGCGTTGAAAACAGTTTTGGCAGAAGATCCGGAAGCGGGTTTGCGCCAATTACACGGTTTGGACGCGTCCGGAAGATCATGGGCTTGGAGCGGAAAGCAAACGAAAAAATGGGCAGGACATCAATGCGGAGAAAATTATAGCGTGGCTGGGAATATGCTGACCGGGCTGGAAGTGGTGGAAACTTGTGTGGAATCTTTGCTGAAAAATACAGACTTGCCTTTAGAAGAGAAACTGCTCAAAGCACTGCAAGCGGGAGAACAGGCCGGAGGTGATCGTCGAGGCAAGCAATCTGCAGCCTTGCTGACGGTTCGGCATCAGCCCTTCACGTGGTGCAATTTACGGGTTGACGATCATCCGGAACCGTTGTCTGAACTGGAACGCCTGTTTAGCGAATTTAGGAAGCCTTATTATCAGGAGTTTGTTTCTGTAATTCATGGTCAGTCTTGAATTAAAAGCCATAATAGAAGCCGATAAATGAAGCTGTACCGCCGAGTGAAAGCGGTTTGTCTTCCGTGGGGACTTGAAAATCGGCGGAGGTGTATTGTTGAGTGAAGACAATACCCAATCCATTAAAAGGAATTCGGACACCGAATTTGTAATAAAATGGATTGTCAACCTGTCCGAAAATGGTACCAGAAGTTGTGTTACTTCCTGTTGTTAATTCCTCTTTCACTTTTGCTGAATAATTCCCTGTACCAAAACCCATGAAGGGAAACCAAAAATCTCCCCGATAATAAAAATTCAGTCCGTACAACAGCCCCACAGCAGAAAGATTGACTTGTGAACTATCGTTTTCAAAAGTATATTTTTTTTCGTAGCTATGGACCTCCATCCCAAATCCACTGGCAACTGATCCGGTTGTCTTGTAAAAGTCGAAAGATATAATTTTTAGATTAACCTGCCGGTTTTCCTTCAATGCACCATGTTTAGCCTCCAAAGAGTTTAAGTATGAGTCCATACGTCCCACTCCGGGTGCCGGACTTCCGGTATCTTGCTGTCCGTTTTGAACTGCTAGATAAACCACAGTTTGCTCCACACCCCATCCTGTTGATGCGCAGAAAAACAAACACATTCCGCACAAGAAAAGTTTGATAAAATTTCTCACCAATGAACCCCCATTTCCCAAAATAATACAAAATCTGTTTCATTGCCAAAATTGTTGTAATCCTGGATAAAACCGGCTTCCCAAAATAGTGAACCCGAGGTAAATTTGTGGCCGAATGCGAAAACACTGGTAGGAACGCTCAAGTTTGAATTTCGCTGCTCCTGGGTTTCTGCACATAAACAGTCTGAACCATTTGTAGAGCGAGAGCTGGCTCCTGTTTTCGGAAAGATGCTGCTTTGCGAGACAGTTTGGAAAACAAATGATTCTTCCTCTTCAATTTGGTACTCCAGTGACATGAACCGATGGTGCAGGGAAGATGCAAATCCTCGATTTTGGCCGATTCTGGTTTTTCCGTCGCCAAAATAAACGATCCATTTATTGAATCCTTTTGACAGAATCAGGTAATGCCCCCAATCTACACCGCCACTGCGAATTAATTGTTGTTCTCCGCTTCTGTCAGTATTGGCAAATTTATAGGAAAATTTCAAAGTAGCAGCAGGCATGACCTTTCCGCCTTCAGAAAAATTCCATTTCAGTCCCATGGTTGGTTCACCCCGCGCATTGTATATCTGCTTGGTACTGGCGAAGATAAATTCTCCATCTTTTACCACATAATAGGCATATTGGTCGCGCTCAGAAAGAGCACGATAAGCTCCACCTCTTTTGTAATTTGAAATACCCAATCCCA
>ERZ651768.850-NODE-850-length-22530-cov-8.267804_pt1 | contig 22530 bp, 18 predicted proteins | sample MGYA00514754_ERZ651768 | MGnify/ENA metagenome assembly ERZ651768
ATGATCATGCTTTTGTTTCTGTAAGAAAATTATTGTCAGAAACTGACGTTACCGAAGAGTTTTTAATAAGAACTTTTTCTGATACATCCGTCAGGATATATTCAGAAATTCCTCAAAGATTTAAGAGTCCCTACGAAAAAAGGCCTTACTCAAAATATCGAAAGCTTTTCATAACAAACAAGCGGATTGAAAGGGGTGTGGAATTTTTCAAAACTAATAAAGATTTAATGATGGCAGTAACAGACAGCTTTGGCGTAGATCCGATGCTTTTATTAAGCATATCAGGGATAGAGAGCAACCATGGAAACAATCACGGAGGATTTTTGGTGTTCAGTGCACTTTACACAGCTATACACACCCTTCCAAACAGAGAAAATTGGGCAGCCAAGGAACTGGCAGCGTTTTTATTGTATTGTTATCAAGACAAGATTGATCCACACAGCCTGTCTGGATCGTATGCCGGGGCCTTCGGATTTGGTCAGTTTATTCCATCCAGTTTCAACCATTATGCCATAGACTTTAACGGTGACGATGTTCGCCAGCCATATGAATGGCCTGACGTTCTTGCAAGTATTGCAAATTATCTTTTAAAGAATGGGTACGACCCCAAGGAGAAAGAGACTAAAAAAGGATCCAAGAATTGGAATTCTATTTATGCCTATAACCATTCCGAAAATTACGTAGAGGTTGTGCTAGAGCTTAGTGAAGAGTACAGGAAAAGAATAAAAGACTAATTGATAGAGAAGAGCAGCCCTGTTTTTCAGCCATATATTATTTTTGTAACAGTTTTAAAGAGTTTTTTGGTTCTCTTGCTTATAGGATACCACCAAGGCTCTCTTTTTAACCCAAAACGGTCTACCAAAATGGTTTGTGTTTGGCAAAAACTCCTTAATCCTTCCGGGCCATGTACCCGGCCGAGGCCACTAATGCCCACACCTCCAAACGGCAGGTCTGCTGTTATATAATTTGTCATCACATCGTTAACACAGACAGAGCCAGCTTGAATTTTTTTGGCAATTTTCTGCCCGCGCTTTTTGTCTTTTGTAAATACGGAAGCACTCAGCCCATAGCTGGATGCGTTTGCTTTTTTTATGGCCTCCTCTGCGTCTTTAACACGCATGATGCATATTTCTGGCCCAAACGTTTCACGGGTCATAATGTTTGAGCTCTCATCATACACCTCAAGCACAGCAGGTTTTATGAAATAGCCGCCCACCGCTGAAAGATCCTCCCCCCCGGACAAGATATTAGCTCCACCGTTTACTGCCTCTTTGATGTGGGCCATAACTATTTCCTGTTGCTGTTCATTTACAAGGGCCCCCACATCACTGTTTGTTTTATCCGGACCGACATTTAGTTCTTCAGTTTTTGTTTTAACCAACCCTATGAATTTATCAGCAATACTTTCTACAACGTAAATCCGTTCAGCAGAGATGCATGTTTGTCCGCAGTTGCTAAATCCGCCCCACACAGCTGCGCCAGCGGCCCTCTCTAGGTTGGCATCTTCAAGAACGATCATAGGGTCTTTTCCGCCCAGCTCAAGGACAACCGGTTTTAATTTTTCTGCACACGCAATGGCAATCTTTCGGCCGACCTCAACACTGCCAGTAAAACAGACCATGTCAGTGTGTGTGCTCTCTACGATAGCTGCTCCCACATCACCAAAGCCGTGAACAACCTGTAAAACATCGTCTGGAACACCGGCTTCATGAAACAATTCTCCCATGCGTTTGCCGGTTAATGGTGTTAGTTCTGACGGTTTTAACACCACAGTATTTCCTGCCATAAGCGCTTCAACAACAGGTGTGGCTGTTAAGATTAGGGGATAGTTCCAGGGGCTGATAATTCCCACCACACCATGGGGTACGTAGTTTACGTAACATTTTTTGTGTAGAAAAACGCCAGAGGAACGATGCTCCGTTCGTAAATATTCAGGCCCATGGCGGCTGATGTGCCGGAGGTGTTCAACGGCAGTAAACACTTCTAAAAACCCTTCCCAGTTTGTTTTTCCGGTTTCAGAAGCAATAAGCTCAGACAGTTCATCCATATGGGCAACCAGCTTTTTACGTACAAGGCGAAGTGTTTGGGATCGTTGCGTGAGCCGGAGGTTTGACCAGGAAACTGTCGCTTTTTGCGCCCGCTCAAAGACAGGGGAAAGTTGGTTTGTTTGGTTTACCTGAACAGAACCTATTGTTTTTTTTGTCGCTGGATTAATCGAAACAAGCGTAGGAATACTCATATTAGTGCTTATAGAGTGATTTAACCCAAATTACATCTTCTTCGGTCATGGTTACGCCGAGAGATTTGGCGATGTTTACTTGGTCAGAATTCCGCTGTCCTAAAAGCACACAGCTGTTTTTTGAATCGGAAATAAGCGTATCTATAACACCGTGCATGGTTGGGTGTGGATGATTATTAAATCGCCTCTTAAGCAATGTTGCGTTTTTTCTCATTTTTTCAATAACTGATCGTTTTTTGAATGCGTCAATGTTCTCTCTAAAATCACCTTCCTCAAAAGTAACGGGTTTAGAATATTTACCTGTGAGCAAGCCATGCATTAGAGGAGAAAAGAAACATACCCCAAGGTTGTTTTTTTCTATATAGTGTTTCAACCCGCTGGAATCATAAGTGTCATCCCACACATTTCTATAGGGCTGTACCACATCAGGCTGGCAGCGCTTTATGAATTTCATAATTTTATATGAATCCCAGTCTGACAGCCCTATAAATTGAGTTTTCCCCTCATTTTGGAACCGCCGGAGGGTTTCTATTGCATCATCGAAATATTCATCTTGTTCACCAAAATTACAGTGATGAAGATAAAGCAAGTCAACGCAGTCCGTTTTAAGCCTTTTAAGCGAGGATTCCATTTGGCAGCGCATATGTTCCTGGTGATACCAGTGTTTGTGTTTCCCCATATCCCAGCCAACCTTTGTCGCGAGAAAAACATCCTCCCTGGGAATACTGCTCCACATAGAACCAATTATTTGTTCAGACTTACCGTTCCCATAGACATCTGCTGTGTCCCAGTGGTTTATACCTGCATCATAGGCTGTTTGTAATGCCTGCCGGGAATCTTCATCTTCTTGGTTCGCCCAGCCGACTGGCGTTTTCCCGCTTAAGTTAGCACCCCCATAAGACCATGTTCCAAGGCTGATTGATGAAACCCGTTGTTTCGTTTTTCCTAAAATTATGAAATTCACTGAAATTATTTTATGAAGTGGCTAAAATTAGAAAGAGTTTTTGTAAACTTCCTTTTTGTTTTTCAATAATTATAAAGCGATGATGAAAATTATAGATATTGGGCATAATAATTATTCGGCAGATAAAGCAATATCTGTTTTAGAAACAGAGGTAAGCAGCGCAATGTGTAGTAATAAAATCCGCTCGATAAAAATTATTCATGGACATGGATCAGGAAGATTGAGAAAGGCTGTTCATCGGTGGTGTCAAGAACAGGAAGGGCGTTTTCGCGATGTCATTCTGGGAGAAGAATATGACCTGTTTCATCAGAACAGTCTTGCTATGCGTCAGGACAGTGGGCTCCCGGATGACAGGGATTTTGGCAGAAGGAATAGGGCGGTAACCTATCTGTGGTTAGTATAAAAAATAAGTAGTTTTTATAACAACTTTTTGGATTAGTCCCTGGTTTGCCACCCACATAAAAACCCTTGTCTGGTACTATGGTCTAATCGTATTCTTTTTTAGGTAATATCGAAATAATTGGTGTTAAAATACGCCAAATATCAAAAAATCCGAGGTAGTAAAATGACAAAAATATACTCATCCCTGAGAAGGAATGTTTTCTATTTATTTTTCACTGTTTTTTTTGTCACCTGTTTATCAGCAAAAAACTATTCTATTAAGGGGGTAGTAATAGATTCAGAGGGCAATAAAATAGCCAAAACCACCGTATTGCTTTTAGGTGAAGATGGTACGGAAGTTCAGCGAACAGAAACATCGAAAAAGCGCCTAGGCACTGGTGGTGGAAAATTTAAGTTTAAAAAAGTTCTGCCAGGAGGATACAGCCTTGATGTGGATGCGGGTGAGCTTGGGAAAGCCAATGTGAGTGTTGTTATCGCTGATGATGATATATCAGACATTGAAATTGTCCTACCAAATGCGGAACCAAAGGCAAAAACAAAAGCAAAGGCAAAAACAAAAGCAAAGGCAAAAACAGAGCCTCCGGTGGAAAGCGCAGTCTCATTGTCCAGCCAACCAACACCTGGCGAAGGTTATATTCTTAATGAATTAAGTTTCGAAGCTAAAAAGATGACTGCCGAAATAAAACATTTGAACACCGAATTAAATGACCTGAAATCTTTAAGCAAAATGTGGGTAAACCCCCTTGCTATTTATTCAAAAGAAATTATATTAAAGAACGGGAGTACTGTGTTTGGTAAAATAATTTACCAAGATGAAAAAACGCTAAAAGTAGAAACACTAATAGGATATTTGATTATTAACAGGCGCGATATTGTGCGCGTAGTAGATAATATTGTGATGGAAGAACAACAAGAGTATGTACCAGAACAAATTCGAGACAGTTATACCCCACCGCCAATGCCAAAACTTGCGGAACCCAAGTATGTTTCCTCAAGCCCAGAGGCAAGAAAGGCGGGGAAGAAATACTCTGCCAATTGTGTGCTCATGGGAAATATAAGCGAAAAGAAAGATACACAAGGAAACGTTATTTTTTCTGGGCAGATTAAAAACATTGGCGGCCGTCGTGCAGATTTTGTAAAAGTTGATTTTGTTTTTAGAAGAAACTGGAGCGGAGAGACAAAAACGCTAACAACGTTTATTGTAGGAATATATCATACGTTCGAGTCTGGAATTACTACTGATGCTACGCTCCTTCCAGGCGCTGTGGGGACCTTTGAATTGTATGTTCCTCATTCGTTTGGATCCTTCATCGGATACTCATATGTTATTGATTGGATGGAATACGAATAATCCTTTTGTTGGTTATGGTAAAACATAAAGGGAAAAGGCTAGTTTTAAATATTGTTTTGGTTCTTGTTGTTGTGCCGCTGCTTATAGGCCAACCACAGCCGTCTCAACCTACAGAAGCCGAGATATTTTTTCTTGACCTTGGTATTGTGATAGAACCACCCACGGGAAAAGAGGCATATTCTAGGCTTATAGAGGCCCCCTCTCAAGAAATAAAAATAAAGATTAAAAAGGCGGAAAGCGGGGCAATTTATATGGCCGCTTCCCAAGAAATGCTGGAATTATTGAAGCGCATTCAAGAGAGAATTGATCAACTTGAAGACACCTTTTCAAAAGAAGTAGACTTAATTCAAAGTGAAAACAAAGAGTTAAAAGACATTATAGCAGACATTACTAACCCCCCATTACGTAAACCAGAAAGGCCGGAGGTTTTCATTCCAACGAGCAATGGTTTTGTTGATAATTCTTCTTTTGAAGACGTGAATGTTGAAACGGTGTTTTCAATCTTAGAAATGCCACCTCCAATGCTCCTGCCTAAGCAGAGCCTAGCCACAACTCAACAACAATTCAGTCAGCTGGTTTATATGTCAGCGGTGTTTGCATACCAGAGGGAGGAATACAAAGAAGCGCTCAATTATTTTTTAGCACTTTCTTTTACGGGAGCAAATCAGTGGACCGTTGGAAATGTTTTGTATTGGATGGCTGACTGTTATCGTCAGGGGAAAGAGTATAATTCGGCCCTGATAATGCTGGACAAGCTTCTGGTAATGGAAAACCCAGAAAGAGCGACAGATGCGCTCATTCAAAAAGGACTTATTTATAGGACACTGGGGAAGGAAGAGCTGGCAATGATTATGTTTAGAGATTTGTTGGACGACTATCCAGAGAGCGACTATGCTAGGCTGGTAGGAATGGAATTGAATAACGTGGAATTATATTAATGATTAAAAAAGTGTTTTTGCTCAGTTTAATCCTCTTTTTGGGAAGCACAACAAATGCATCAAACAGGGTTGCATATACCCGCCCGGGTGATATGTTAAAAATTCCGTCAAGCAGTCTTTCGCGGAGTCCATATCTTTTTCAAACAGGTTTTGGATCAGAAATACACAATTTTTCTCCTCTAAACTTATCAAAGGGTGGATATTTTAATATGGAAACAGGAAAGTCTGGTTTTATGTTTGGTTTTTCATTTACTATGGCCGCTGACACAACACAGCGTGCCCATCTTAAAGAGAGCAGTTATGCGGCCCCCGTGGAATTTGGTTTTCATATTCAAAAACGGGTTTACACATATCAGGATGTATCAATTTCTCTCGGTTTACAGGACATTGTTTTTCAGAACACCGATGAATCGTCCCAGCTAAGTCTTAATTCTGATGAATTGTCTCTTTTTGCGGTTGTGAGCAGCGAAAAAGAAGTTGGCTCATATAAAATGAACACATATCTGGGGTTTGGAACAGGCAGTTTGGGTCCAATTAGCACACCGCAATTTGACGATGATGGTTCTCCTCAAACAGTAGTAAATGATACGGGCTCCACTGCGGGTGTTTTTGTGGGATTTGTTTTGAATACTCCCTATTTTGCTCGTTGGGGAGGGATAGATCTAGTGGGTGAATTCGACGGTACAGGTATCAATGTGGGACTCCGCATCCCCCTTACCTCGGATTATCGCCTGAACTTCGGGTTCACCCACATAGATAAATTACCGCATTTTGGAGACAGCTACTGGGCAGGCCATCCTGGGGTAACCCTTGGCCTTGATATGGCGGTTCCCCGGGCGATAATACAAGAGCCGCTATCGGAACGTTTTGACGGGCCCTCACCCTTTGTTGATGACCCAAGAAGGCTGTATCCAGTAGCGGGCGAAACAATTACAGCAGAGATGGACAGCACTCTCAGAACAGCCGATTATGTTGTACACACCCTGCGGGATTCCATGAGCCTTATGAATAATGAAATGCGTAACTTGATTATTCGACTGTCCGCCATGGAACAAAACTCGATGTTTCTAGAGGATTCTCTTAAATCGTTAAAATTAGACCAGAATGTTCAGGATAAAAATGAAAATGACGCCCTTCGTCATTTATCCCGGTCACTACGGTTTTTTTACACGGGGGATTATCGCGGAGCATTACAAGAGGTAGAAGCTGCGCTCGAATTGAACCCGAACCTTGCCCTGGCCTATGCGCGCAGAGGGTCTATTTATTATAAACTTGGAGATGTTCAGCGCGCAACTATCGATTGGAACCTAGCCCTGCGCTTGGATGCAGAATATGATGATGTGAGAAACATTCTTAAAGCTCTCCATGAAAACAGGCTAAGAACAACAAGCGTTATTAAGGAGTAACTTTCTATGGATATTGCAACAATTGTAGGAATAATATTGGGAATAGGATCGATTTTAGGGGGCATTTTATTAATGACCCCAGACCTAGGAATGTTTGGTTCTGTGTCCAGTTTTGCAATTGTGTTTGGAGGAATGATAGCGTCTGTGTCAGTTGCTTTTCCGCTCCAGGAGGTTATGAAATTGGGGGCCGCCATGGGTGCCGTGTTCAAAGGAAGCAAGGAAAAGCTGGGCGATGAAGTAGATGGCGCGGTGGAGGTTTCAGAAACAGCACGGAAAGGCGTGGCAGATCTTGAGTCAAAAGTCAGCAGTATTGACAACCCATTCTTTCGCGATGGTGTTCAAATGGTTATTGATGGGATGGCTATTGAAGAAGTGACAGACATATTAACCACAAGAATTGATTATAGGGAATCTAGGGAAAGAACCCAGGCAGATTTATTTAAAAATATGGGAGTAATGTCTCCCGCCTGGGGTATGATCGGAACGCTCATTGGGCTTGTAGTTATGTTGTCAGGTTTTGGTGAGGGGGGTACTGATACCCTCGGTGCCGGAATGTCGGCCGCCCTGATTACAACATTTTACGGTGCAGTCTTTGCAAACTTGTTCTTTTTGCCTATGAGCGCAAAGATACTTACCCGGGTCGCCTTTCACAGTACCCAGCAATCCTTGTATTTGGAAGCTGTCCGATTAATTCATCAAAAAAAACACCCCATAATTGTTAGGGAAAAACTGAACTCATACATTCCGCCAAAAGAATGGAAACGTGAGGAATAAATTAAATGGCTATAACTACAGCCGAAAAAAAGAAATATATGGCAAAAGGGGCTCGAACGGTTGATGAAGGTCTTCCCGGCTGGTTTGGTACATTTGCTGATATGATGACACTGCTATTTGCTTTTTTTGTATTGCTAGCTGCTATCTCTACTCTAGATCCTGTAAAACTTGAAAATATGGCCGATGGAATGGGTAAATCTGTGGGTAAAAAGGAGGAGCTTGACAATCAATCCATGTCTCTCGGTGATATCCATAAGGAAACCGCACAAATGGTTGAAGAGATGAAAGAAGACCCTAAGACGGGAGAAAAACCAGTAGAGGTTACCACCGGTCCAAAGGGCGTTACTATTGGGATTTCTTCTGATATCAGTTTTCGTTCGGGGTCGGCAGTAACCAAGCCGGAATTTTTGGACATACTAAAAAAAATAATACCTACAGTTAAAGAGTCTTATTTTAAAATTGCTGTGGAAGGTCATACCGATAGTGATCAGCTTCCAAAAGAGTTACGGTTACAATATCCAAGTAACTGGGAGCTGTCCAGCGCCAGGGCTTCTGCTGTTGTCCGTCAAATGATAGTTTTAGGTATAGACCCCACCCGCTTAGAGGCTGTTGGATATGGGGAGTTTGTTCCAAGAGATAAATTAAACACGGAATTGATTACAGCAGATTTAATAAAAAAATACAATTCTAATCCTCAGCAAAAGGCCCGGAATCGACGCGTTGAAATCACATTTTTGGCGCCGCGAGGCGGTCCGGTGGGAAGATCAGAAGCCGTCTCCGGTGACACAGGAGAGAAAAAATAAATTTTTATATGAATAAGGGAGTTGTTATGATGAAACAATGGCCAAAATTACCTGTAATTATTTTTCTGGGTTTGTTTTTGACATATGGAACAGGCCAAGAATCCGGGTTCCTTGCCCAAAAATTAATGGTAGAAAACAATCTTCGTGAGCGAATTACAAATGCTCTTTCAAAAGTAATCGACGAATCACGCTATGTGGTGGATGTAAGTGTTGATTTAGAATTAAGTGATGCTATAGAAGAACAGGTTACTTTTTTTACAGGAAAGAAAAAAGACAGCCCCTCCGTACAAAAGAATAGTTTTCGTGAAATACAGCCAAGCCCTGATGATCCCAAAACTTCTGATGATGTAAGAAGCATGGTTGGATTACCAATACCCGGGTTTGAATTTGAGTTGGAACAGAAACCAGAAATAATGGACAAGCCAACAATCTCCAAACCTGCTGAAGGAGCCATATTCCATCAGGATAAAAAAGAACCAGATCCAGAGATTTTATCGAAAACTTCTTCTTATAAACGTCCATCAACAGCGCAAATTATTAAACAGGAAATCAGTATTATTTTACAGGAAGGATCCTCGCCAGAATTGATTGAAAATATCCGCCAACTTGTGATGATGGCTTCCAGGTTCAATAGGTCGCGAGGTGATGTGTTGAGTATTATGACTGCTAGTTTTAAGGAAAGGCGGGATGAGAGGTCGGCAGAACAGGTTCTTTTAAAGGCTATTGCAGATAAGATTGAGTCGCTGGAAGTTGAAAGGTCACAAAGGGGTGTAGCCCAAGGTGAATATGGGCAGAAAGAAATAGAAAAATATAAAAGTCAGGTACAAGGACTTTTGATGTTTGCTGATAGTGTGAAAGTCGCTGCTAAGGATCGGGCGTATAGACAAGAAATTGAAAAAGTTATTGCTCCTTATCAAGAGCAAATTCAAAAATTACAACAGGAAACAAACGATTTAAAAGAGATGCTAGGGCAGCCCGATGCAGAAAAGGAGGAAATCTTGACGGAGGTGGAACAGAGGGAAAAGCAGATAGCAGAAGTTGATGCTCGTATTGAAGAAATATCAAACTTATTGGAACGTACTCAAGAAGATTTAGGGCAAGCAGAAAACGGAGGGATGTCTACGACAGCTCTTTTAGTTTCTATTTTTGGTGCATTTATATTGATTGTCCTTATTGCTCTGGTTATTACCCTCCTGGGAAGATCAAAACAACAATATCCACCACCGCCATGGATGTATCCTCCTCGGCGCCCTAAAAGAAGGACCAGGAAAAATGCAGAGAAAAAAACCTCAGAAGGAGCTCCGGAAGCCCCTCCACAAAGCCCCCCGCATTCAGCATCACCAGGCCAGGCGGAGATGAAAAACATTGAGATTGATGAAGACCCAGGTGTTTTGCGAAGCGAAATTAATGATATAAAAAAATCGATTGTTTCAATGAGCGTTGGTCAACCTGCAACTGCCACGAAAATTGTAAAGGAATGGATGGAAGTTGAGGCTCCACCCCCGCCGGAAGAGGAAGCCCCACCACCACCTGAGGAAGAACCCACAGAAAAAAAATCTAAGAAGAAGAAAAAGTAGAGGTCGCGATGATTACAGATTACCACAGATTGTCAGGACTACAAAAAGTAGCAATTCTCTTTTCGATTCTTGGGGAAAGCCTTGCGATTACTTTAATTGAAAATTTGTCGAAAACGGATAAAAGAAAAATCAGGGCTATGATGAGGGAAATGGAAAACACTTCTTTTTCTGTTAAAAAACGAGTGACGGAAGAGTTTTATTTTAGTTTTGTTAGCGAGGAGTTTCAAAAGGAAGAAGATGACACGGCGGGCAAACCTTTTGAGTTCTTAGATAGCCTTACGGAGGAGCAGCTTGTAGCTCTAATTTCTCCAGAGGAACCCCGCGTCATAGCCATTGTATTGGCCCAAGTATCGCTGGAAAGACGTACCTTAATTCTGAACCGGATGAAGCCTGAAGAAAAAGGCCGCACATTAATTGAACTGGGGAATCTGTCTGATATTCCATTGGAAGCAGTTGTGAATGTAGCGACTGAATTAAAAGAAAAATCCAGCTTTTTACCCCGAACCCTTGACTTTTCCAGGGGAGGAGGAAAAGACATTGCAGATATTCTTAGTACAATGGGTCAGGATGAAGAGGACAAGTTTTTATCAGCGATCAGTCTGGAAAACCCAGAACTTGCGAAGGAAGTAAAAAAATATCATTTAACATTTGAGAATATCTTTGAATTTTTTCCTGATAACCTTATTCGTGATATAATGAACTCGGTGGATTTGGACGACATTGCTACTGCTCTAAAGGGAATGTCCGAAGAAGATGTTAACAGGGTGATTAATAATCTGCCAAAGAAAAAACAAGCTATGTATGAGCCGAAAGAGGGGGCCATGTCAAAGAGAGAGATAGAAAGAGCAAGAAAGAAAATTGTTGAGCAGGCCCGCATAATGGAAAAAGACGGTGCGTTTTCTCTACAGGACCTGACTGGTTCTGGTGAAATGGTTGAGTAAAGAAAAATTCTTTAATAAAACAACCGTGGGCGCCTTTGATTTTAGAAAAACGAAGGCGTTTTCTTTTAAATAATATTCTATATAAAAAAGACGGGTTTGTCTAATTTTATTTTTTCTGTTTTAGGTGTTTATTATTGCAGAATGTGCTGCTGCTAAACGTGCTACAGGCACCCGGTAGGGTGAACAGCTCACATAATCCAGCCCTATACGGTGACAGAAGTCAATGCTTGTCGGATCTCCGCCGTGCTCTCCACAGATTCCAATTTTCAGGTTTTCTCTGATGCTGCGTCCTTTATCAACGCCCATTTTCACCAATTGACCAACACCGGATTGATCCAAGCTCTGGAACGGATCATGAGCAAGCACCTTCTGTTCTAGGTAATCCGGCAAGAACCCGCCAATGTCATCACGGCTGAATCCATAAGTGGTTTGGGTCAAGTCGTTCGTACCAAAACTAAAGAATTCAGCTTTTTGAGCTATTTCATCAGCAGTGAGAGCAGCGCGCGGCAATTCAATCATTGTGCCCACAAGGTAATTAAATTTGATACTATTTTCTTCCATGACAGCATTCGCAATCTTTCTAACAATAGCTTCCTGGTTTTCAAATTCGGTATAGGTTCCGACAAGCGGAATCATAACTTCCGGAAACACGTTAACATCATTTTTTGTCAGCTCAGCCGTAGCTTCAAAGATTGCCCGGGATTGCATTTCCGTGATTTCAGGATATGCAATACCCAAACGGCAACCGCGATGTCCCAACATCGGGTTAAGCTCATGTAAATTACTGATACGAATACGAATTGCATCTACTGAAACATTAAGTTCATCAGCAAGTTCATTGATCTGTTCATTGTTTTGAGGCATAAACTCATGTAGTGGCGGATCAAGAAGACGAATTGTGACTGGCAAATCGTTCATTGCTTCTAAAATACCTCGAAAATCATCACGCTGATACGGTAGAAGTTCCATAACAGCAGTCCGTCGGGCTTCTTCGCTTCCCGCAAGAATCATTTTTCGTACTGCAAAAATTCTTTTTGGATCAAAGAACATATGTTCAGTTCTGCAAAGACCTATCCCCTGAGCACCAAAGCTTCGAGCTAATACAGAATCTTCAGGTCGCTCTGCATTGGTTCGAACTTTTAAGGTACGAATCTCATCAGCCCATGTCATTAATTCCGCATATTCTTTATTAGCTCCCGGGTCCGCGTTTAAAAGACCAAGCTTACCTCTGTAAACTTTTCCAGCTGTACCATTCAAAGTAAGTGAATCCCCCTCCTTTAATACCAGGCCATTAACAGTAAGGTTTTTTTCATCGGTGTTAATTTGTAAAGAACTACACCCCACAATACAGCACTTACCCCAACCGCGGGCAACCAAAGCGGCGTGACTTGTCATGCCTCCTTTGGAGGTAAGAATGGCAGCAGCAGCATGCATCCCGTGAACATCCTCAGGTGAGGTTTCGTCTCGAACCAAGATAACCACCCTGTTTTCTTTTTTCCAAGCTTCTGCATCATCAGCTGTGAAGACAATTTGTCCTGTAGCGCCGCCCGGACCGGCCGGTAAACCCTTTGCTAAAAGCTCACCTCTAGTTTCTTCTTCAGGATCCACCATAGGATGAAGCAGTTCGTCAATTTGATCAGGAGAGACACGCAAAACAGCCCTTTCTTTATCAATGAGCTTTTCGTGAAACATGTCTACAGCCATTTTGATGGCAGCAGGACCATTTCGTTTTCCAGTACGTGTTTGTAGCATCCACAAACGCCCTTCTTCAATTGTGAACTCAATATCCTGCATGTCAGCATAATGTTTTTCAAGTTTAATTCGGATCGCATTTAAATCATTGTAAACCTGAGGTAAAAATGATTCCAAAGACAATGCATCTTGATTATCGTCGGTTTTTGTGGATTCGTTCAAAGGATTTGGTGTTCGTAGTCCAGCAACAACATCTTCACCTTGGGCATTTTGTAGCCACTCACCATAAAAGACATTTTCTCCTGTGGCTGGATTCCGGGTAAACGCTACACCAGTGGCTGACCCCTTACCTGTGTTCCCAAAAACCATTGCCTGGACATTTACGGCCGTTCCCCATTCTTCAGGTATGTTTTCTATCTTACGGTAGCTGATAGCCCGTTTGCCGTTCCAGCTTTTAAAAACAGCTGTTACGCCACCCCAAAGTTGTGCATAGGCATCATCCGGAAATTCTTCACCAAGCTGTTCTTTTATTTCTTTTTTAAATTTATCAGAGACAACAACCCAATCATCTCCGGAAAGATCAGCGTCTTCTGTATAACCTTTTTCTTCTTTATGATCAACTAAAATTGTTTCAAGTTGATGGCGGATGCCTTTTCCACTCTTTGTCTCAACGCCAGTAGCTTTTTCCATAACAACATCTGCGTACATTGCAATTAAGCGGCGATAAGCATCATAAACGAAGCGCTTGTTTCCAGTTTTTGCGATGAGCCCGGGGATTGTTTTAGATGTAAGCCCAATATTGAGAACAGTCTCCATCATTCCGGGCATTGATTGGCGGGCTCCGGAACGCACAGAAAAAAGCAAAGGGTTGTCAGCACTGCCAAACCCTTTTTCCATAAAAACCTCTGTTTGTCTCAATGCGTCATTCACCTGATTATCCAAGTCATTAGGATAATTTAAATTATTGTCGTAATAATAATTACAAACGTCAGTAGTTATTGTAAATCCCGGGGGTACCGAAATTCCAAGATTGGTCATTTCCGCCAGGTTAGCTCCTTTTCCGCCCAGAAGATTTTTCATTTCTGCGCTACCCTCAGCATGATTATTGCCAAACAAGTATATGTGTTTTGTCATAGAATTTCCTTTTTGATAGACTAAAAATAAGGTACTTAAATTTCAAAGAATAGCCATTTAAGAAATAAAGTCATTTTAAGTGAATAAAAAATCTATATTTTTTAAGTTAAAAAACAAATTTAAAAATATGAATTTGTATTTTTCTTTGTTTATACTAAATGTAGGAATATGAAGAAACACGTTTGGTTTAAAAAACAAACACTTGTTTTTATCAGCACTATTATTGTGAGCTGTGGCCAGGTAAAGGATGAAGCAGTCCTAACAATAGCAATTTCATCTGACATTCGTGGCTTTGATCCAGCAATGGCTGTGGACATTAGAACCGGGGGGGTTATTTCTTTGGTGTACGACCACCTTGTTCGGTTTGGGTCCGGGACAGAGCTCTTATCAAGCATAGCAAAGGATTGGTCTATAAGTGAAGATGGTCGTACATATACTTTTTTAATGAATCCATCTGCCCGCTTTCATGATGGAACATACATTTTGGCACAAGATGTTGTTTTTTCAATAAAGAGGGTGCTTGATCCAACCAGTCGTTCACCCCAAACATGGCTTTTTGATAAAATAGTTGGTGCAAAAGAATTTATGGAAGGGAAAACCAAAGAAATAGAGGGGCTTGAAGCCAAAAATGATTATACCCTACGCATAGAGATTACTAAACCCTTTGCACCATTTATTCAATATCTTGCCATGCCTTCTGCAGCTATTGTTAATTCATCCAAGAGTGACAAGATAAGAAATGTTCCTGCAGGAAGCGGCCCCTGGAAGCTAGATTTCTGGGAGAAAGACGGAGAATTGGCCTTTAGCCGAAATGATGATTACTGGGGAGAAACTCCTATAATGAGTGGGCTGAAAATTCGAATTTTATCTGAAACATTAACACAAAGCGCAGAATTTGAAGTGGGGAACCTGGATATATTTAATATTCCGGCTTTAGAATTATTACAATGGACACAAAAAAAAGAGTGGAGGGATAATATATTTTCCATTGATGAACTAAATATTTGGTATATAGCAATGAACTGTTCTCGCAAACCATTTGACGATGTTCGTGTTAGAAAAGCGATGAACATTTCGTTGGACAGGGAAAAGATTTTAAAGCTTCTTTTGGCTAACACAGGAATACAGGCATCTGGACCAGTTCCTCCTCTGTTGCTTAGTAATTCTCCGCCCAATCCGTATCCCTATGATCCTGCCTTGGCGATAGAACTACTAAAGAGAGCTGGCTATGGGAATGGATTTCAAACAAAACTCTGGGTAGCAGGCGGGTCAGAAATATTTCATGTGTTGGAAGCATTTCAATCATACTGGAGAGCAATAGGTATAGAAGTTGAAATAATGCGAAGTGATTGGAATGTATTTAAGACAGCTGTACGGGCAGGTAGGCCAGATCTTTACTATCTGGATTGGTTTGCTGACTACCCTGATGGGGAGAATTTTCTTTTTCCATTGTTTCATAGTTCTGAATCGATGACAAAAAGAAATCGCTATAAAAATCCGGGAATTGATAAGTTAATTGAGACTATTCAATTGTTACCAATTGGCAATCAGAGAGACAGCCTGATTGAGAAAACAAACCGGGTAATTTTTAATGAAGCTCCGTGGGTGTTTTTATGGCATAGCCAAACAAATATAGTTACACAATCAACAATAACTGGATATGTTCCAAAAATTATTTTTAATTCAGAGCGCTATACCAACATTGTTCGAAAATAAATGGTTAATTTTATAGTTCGTAGAATTTTACAGACAATTCCTGTTTTATTTGGTGTAATTGTCATTACGTTTATCCTCATGTATATGGTCCCGGGAGACCCTGTGGTTTCTATGGTGGGCGAACGATATGATGAAGAGACAATCCATAAACTTCGGAAAGAACTTCATCTTGATGATTCGCTTCCCATGCAGTTTGTCCACTATGTTAGTAATGTTATGAGGGGTGATTTTGGTAAATCTTTTATTACTGGAGGATCAGTATCAGAGGAATTGCTGATAAAATTTCCCAACACGCTGATATTAGCTGTTGCATCAATGATTATTGCAATTATAACTGGTCTTACATTGGGAATTGTTTCCTCATTAAAACCTCAGTCTATTCTTGATAAGATTACAATGTTTTTTGCACTGGCTGGCATATCAGCCCCAGTTTTCTGGGTAGGGCTTATGCTTATTTTGTTTATAGGAGTGTTCCTGCAATGGCTTCCTCCCACGGGTTTCGGAGGTGTTGAGTATATTATTCTACCAGCCATCACCTTGGGGCTTCGATCAGCAGCCTATCTTGCCAGGCTAACCCGGGCAACGATGCTGGATGTTTTGAATCAAGATTATATTCGCACTGCAAGGATGAAAATGTTACCAGAGTGGAAAGTGATTCTTAAGCATGGTTTTCCGAATATTTTAATCCCCATAATCACAGTCATTGGGACAGACTTTGGGAGTTATTTATCCGGAGCAGTTTTAACAGAATCTATTTTTGGGTGGCCGGGTATAGGCAGATATGCACTGGAAGCGATCTTAAAACGGGATTTTCCTGTAATTCAGGGCACAGTTCTTTTTATGGCACTTATGTTTATCCTTGCGAATCTTATTGTGGACATTTTTTATGGTATTGTTGATCCTAGAATACGAATAGAAGGAAAAAATGGTTGATTCACACATACGCAGGCGTACAGTGTTTTCCAAATTGATTAGAGATAGAAGTTCTCTTTTGGGAATTACAATAATAGCAATAATCGTTCTTGCTGGGACTTTTGCTCCTGTAATTGCTCCTATGAGCCCATACACACAAGTACTTGAATTTAGAAACCAAAAACCGGGCTTTACAGGAGAGATTATTTTATTTAGGCTAACACCGGAGTTGCCGGTTCAGACAGTTGCTGTTTCCTCAATTAACAAGAAAGGAGAAATGATACAATACCAAGACCAGCTGAACAGAGTTTTTGAGATAGATAAAAATAAGCTTGAAGGCGTAGAGGAGAAAGATTGGCATAAAAAATATCGATATTGGCTAGGAACAGATAACTTTGGCAGGGATGTGCTTTCGCGGCTGCTTTATGGTGCCCGAATTTCGTTATTGGTCGGTATAAGCGCGAGTACATTATCGTTATTAATTGGAATCATTCTTGGTGCAATTTCCGGATATTATGGTGGTGTTTTAGAAACACTCATAATGCGCCTTACAGATATTATGTTTGGATTTCCAACACTTCTATTTTTGATAGGCATAACAGCTGCGTTTGAGCCAACATTAACGGTTGTATTTTTTGCCATTGGATTTGTTTCCTGGCCAGGGATGGCTCGGCTTATGAGGGGGCAAGTTGCCAGTCTTAAAGAAAGTGAATTTATAAAAGTTTGTGAGGTTCTTGGTTTAAGCAAACCAAGAATATTATTAAAGCACATACTTCCAAACTGTTTTGCCCCAATGATTGTAACTTATACGCTGGGTATTGCCGGTGCAATAATGGTAGAAGCGAGTCTTTCTTTTCTTGGTCTGGGAGCCCAGCCCCCAACACCGAGCTGGGGAATCATGATCAACGCGGGAAAAGATTTTGTTCGTACAGCTCCATGGTTATCAATAATACCGGGGATTGCAATTGCCAGCACGGTTATAGGATTTAATCTGATGGGAGATAGTTTACGCGATGTCCTTGACCCCTCAATGAAAAAATAATACATTTACATTTTTATTTTCTTTTAATAAAATTAGGCTCTTATGAATTTGACAGAACGTATAGAAACTTTCATTTTATCTAATATCACTCATCCTGAAAAGCGAAAAATTGGGGTAGAGATAGAATGTATGTTTTATAATAAAAACATGAAACGCCTACCGGTTGATTTGTGTGAAGAGTTTTCTGCATCAGCATTCATGGAAATAATGAAAAAATATCAGGAAAATGATCCTATTAAAGCCAGTTGTTCGCTGGAACCTGGGGGTCAGCTGGAGTGGGCATCCCCACCGTTTATCAGTCTTCATGAAATTTATCACCACCTTCAAATTTATTTTAAACGGGTTGGAAAAGTGTTGAACAAACAGAATTTGATACATATTGATTATGCACTTGAACCAATTTATTCGCCGGAAGATATAAGCTTGATTAATATAGAAAAGTATAATCTTATGCATAATAGATTTGTTACATCAGGCAGATACGGCCCATGGATGATGCGGAACACAACCAGCATTCAGATAAACATTGATATTTGTTCACAAGAAGATGCAGAAATAATGGCATTTATTGCAGACTGTCTTGAACCCATTTGTGCGGTTTTGTTTGCAAACAGTCCCTTTATGAATTCGAGACCTACAGGAACAGAAAACCTGAGATACAGGATTTGGAACGATACTGATCCTGTTCGATGTAAAAATCTGTTGGATCATGGTATAACCTCACACAACAATCTTGTTAAAAAATACAGTGAATATCTCCAAGATGTCCCTGCGATTTTTGTTTTAAATCAAGAGGGGGAGTTCAAAGGGTTTGATGGAACTCTTGGAGAATGGTTGTCGAATCAAGAAAAATCCAGCGTTTTACAGGATAGAGATATTCAATTAGCACTTCATCAGATTTTCACCCATGTTAGATTTAAGCATGTTCTGGAGGTTCGTGGTGCGGACAGGCCGCCATGTGGATTTGAATTAGCTCCTGTTGCTTTTTGGACTGGATTGCTCGCCTCAGAAAACACAAAACATGAAGCATTTGAAATTGTGAAAACCTGGACAACAGCAGAACGTGAACACCTAAATAAATCAGCTTATACGATCAATCTTAATCAAGAAGGTCCTGCCGGAAAAACAATAAGACAATGGATTAAAACTTTTTCTTCTTTGTCAGTAAAGGGACTGAAAGAGAGAGCTAAATTTTTTGGGATTGAAAGCGAGAGCAAATTTCTTGAGCCGTTTATCAATGATGTGTTATCAAAAGGCCCCAAATCGATTCAAACGCAAGCCGCATATAAAGCAAGTGGGCTCTCAATTGTTGATTTTTTACAACAGAAACATCAGCTTAATCCCCCTAATTAACTACTGCTTATTCTTATTATTGTGTTTAAACCGATAATTGATATTAATTCTTTCAGGGAAATTTATTGCTGTTCAGTGGTACCCGGAAACACTACAGCAAAACAACGAACAGAAAAACCTTTTTGGGTGGCTTGTTGAAGAAGCTAAAAACAGGAAGACTGGTTAATAGACAATCCCAACCCCGCCCCTGCGTGGATCACCCTCCGCAGCCGTTTTTGTAACTGCGTTTACCCCACCAAAAAACAGATTTAGATTCCCCCAACATTTTATTTTAATAGTTTTATCTTTAATGGATTTTTTATCTATTTTTATTCCAACCTCATGATGGAGGACATTGTCTTCAAGGTGAACCCGAGGAGCGCTAATAGCTGGTCCTAAGTCCATATTATGTGAAAGAGTATTTAGAATTACTTGGGAAATAGCTGATCCTATTCGGTTACTGCCACCACTACCAAGAACTAGCTCAGGTCCGGATTCTCCGACAACTATAGTGGGGGATATTAATGTTGGTAGTCTCTGTTGCTTTGTCCATAAATGAAACCCGGAAGGATTAAGAACTTCTTCGCCCAGCATATTGTTCATCATAAATCCCATTTCAGGAATAAAATATCCACATCCCTCGCCGTTTGTTGTAGTAACACTGGCAGCATTTCCTGTTTTATCGATTATACTGACATGTGTGGTGGATCCAAACGATGGTGTGTTTGTTTTATCTGGAAACCAATTTTCTTGGTTAGTAAGTATTTTTGAATAAGCTGAAATTATTTGTGGTTCCAGCAGTTTGGTTATTTGGGTTTCATTTTCAGGGTTGATATAGATATCTTTTTTTGCTTTTGACGTAATTTTCATTGCGTGAGCAAGAGCAGTCGGACCATCCATGTTTTCAAGAGTTGTCTTTTCTAATAACTGAAGTAAGAAGGCGATCGTGGTCCCGCCAATAGACGGAGCCGGATTTGTATACATCGTATATTTGTTAATAGTAGATTTTAAAGGCTTACGCTCAATAACCTGGTAGTTTTTAAGAGCTTTTTTCGTAATAAGCCCACCATCTCCAAGGGCATTTATAATATGGTTTGCCCCACTGCCCCTATAAAAGAAATCTTCACCCTCTTGGGAGAGTTGGTCTAGAAAATCTCCAAACCTTGGAAGTAAAATTCTATCACCCTTTTTGAGCAGGATTCCTTTGGGTTTAAAAATAGTTTTTCCATAGTTATTATATGTTAGAATGGGCTCAAGAATTTTTACAAGATAGCTGTGTGATTTATTGAGGACAGTTCCATTTTTTGCTGTGATAATTGAAGGTTCAAGAACAACTTTTAAAGGAAGAAGACCAAGTCGCTTATGTACGTGAAGAAGGCCTGAAATATTACCTGGAACAGCTACAGACCCTTTGCCAATATTAAAATTTTGTTGGCTGGTACCAAAATCTACAGTAACAGGGAAAAAGTCTAACTGTTTAAGTCCAGCTGGTAGTGTGTCAACAAAGAAATCAAAAAGAATTGGTTCAGAATTAGAGGGAAATGCCATCAGCGCTCCCCCACCCCCGGCACTCGTAAGTGTAAATTCAGATGTCATTGATGTGAAAACAGCGGCAACAGCAGCATCAAACGCATTACCGCCGCTTTCTAAAATATGGCAAGCAGTTTCAAGTGTTGTCTGTTCCCCGGCAGCGATTGAACCATATTTCATTATAATTTTGGACAGTGTTTGTTTATTGGTGATATTCCTTTATAAAGAATCATTATATTCTTCTTTAAAAAGTTAATATGAAAGTGTGATAATAGTTGAATAAATACACAGGGTTTCATCTTAATTTTTTACAATGCTTTTACTATCGTCAACGATTCTTTATTAAGTTAATATATTGTCGGAACTAATAATACATTTGAGGTGATAACACCATAAAATGTCTTTTGATGAAATCCATCCTCTGATAATTCATTTCCCGATTGCATTATTGTCTTCTGGGTTCTTATTTGATTTTTTGAGCTATCTCTTAAAGAAAAAAAGTCTTGAATTTGCTGGGTGGTGGAATTTGATTTTAGGCCTGGTTTCAGCATTGTGTGCTATCGTAACGGGATTAATAGCTGATTATGGTAGTAAGCCTGGTCTTATGGACGAAGCATTTCCTGTTCATACAAACCACGGTTCCCTCCAAATATTAGCATCATGTGTTTTTGTGGTACTTCTGTTTTGGAGGGGACGATTACAAGGAACACTTCCCCAAAAACCAAAGATGGTTTTACTATATTTCTCTATTACAGGAATAGCGGTAACCATTCTCTTTTATGGTTCACATCTAGGAGCGGTGTTCGCAGGAAGATATTAAATGTTTTGTTAAAGGATAACGCGAGCCTTTATTCATTTATTCTTATTTGTTCTATTGGTAATTTATGCTATAATAATTTATCTAATAAATCAGTATTAATTAACAAGGTTTTCTAAAACATTAGAGGTAGAAACCACGATTTTCAGTAAAACTGACCGTACGGATAACTGGTGGTTTGAACCGCTTTGGACAGGTATAGGTTTTCTTGCTTTTGTTATCTATACTACATGGGCCATGTTTCAAGCCAGTTTTTACTGGTGGGATGGAGGAGCTGGAGGCTTTGGCGGATATTTATCCCCCTTTTATTCTCCGCTTATATTTATAAATCCATTTGTCGAAGGGGCTGCTCCAATGAACCATGCCTGGTTTGGAGCGTGGCCAAGTTGGTGGCCAGCATTAATTCCTGCATCACCTGCTATTTTAATTCTTGCCGGCCCGCTGTCTTTTCGTATGACATGCTATTACTACCGAAAGTTTTATTACCGTGCATATTTTATGACACCACCTGCGTGTGCTGTTAGGGGAATTCCACAAAAAAAATATAAGGGAGAAACAATGCTGTTCCTGTTTCAAAATCTTCACAGGTATACATTGTATATCGCATTGGGGTTTGTTGTAATTCTATCCTATGATGCAATCCTCGGTTTTTTCAGAAACGGCCAATTAGGCATTGGAGTTGGTTCTATAATTTTACTTATAAACCCAATCTTATTGGCAGGTTATGTTTTTGGTTGTCATGCATTTCGTCATTTATCAGGAGGAAAGCTGGACTGTTTTTCCTGTCCGAGTGGAAAACAAAAGATCAGATATAAGCTCTGGAAAGGAGTTTCATGGCTGAATAGAGAACACATGTTCTGGGCTTGGGCCAGCATGATCTGGGTCGCATTCGCTGATATTTATGTTCGGATGGTAGCCATGGGAACCTGGACAGACTATAATACTTGGGGTTATTGATGA
>ERZ651768.851-NODE-851-length-22527-cov-26.949577_pt1 | contig 22527 bp, 20 predicted proteins | sample MGYA00514754_ERZ651768 | MGnify/ENA metagenome assembly ERZ651768
ATGCCGCCTGGGGAGGGCACCGGCCTCGGGAAAGCCCTGAAGATCATCAACCACCCGGTGCGGGAAGACATCCCGATTTATGTCGCTTCCCTGGGCGCACGCAGCGTGGAGGAGACAGCGGCCACCGCCAACGGCTGGCTGCCGTTCATGGTGTACCCCGAGCGCATGGACCGGGTATGGGGTGACGCCGTGCAGGCTGGCCTGGCCCGACGCGACCCGGCCCTGGGCGACCTGGACGTGGTGGCCGGAGGCCTGGTGGCGATAGGCGACGACGCGGCCCAGTACCGGGAGTGGGCCCGGCCCATGGCCGCCCTTTACATCGGCGGTATGGGGGCCAAAGGCAAGAACTTCTACAACGATCTCTGCTGCCGGTACGGATTCGCCGACGAGGCGGAGGCGGTGCAGGACGCCTACCTGGACGGGCGCCGCGACGAGGCCATGGCGGCACTGCCCGACGAGTTGATCGAGAACACCACCCTGTGCGGTGACGAGGCCTACGTCGTCGACCGGCTAGCCGCCTACAAGGAGGCCGGGGTGACCAGCCTGAACGTCAGCCCGGTGGGTGGCGATCCGGCATACGTCCTGGGCCGGTTGCGAGAGCTGGCCGAGCACGCCTGACCGGTCAGGCCACCCGATCTTCGATCCTCAGCCTTCGTCTCAGGCGGGCCGGTCCAGTGGGTCGATCCGCACCCCGGCCAGGGTGGCCTCGGTGATCCGACGCGGCGCCTCGCCCAGTAGGAAGTTGAGAGCCAACCGTCGGGGATGCCGAACGTGCCTACGTCCGACCCGCGTGGCGGCCACCACCCGGGCGGCCAACCGCTCCGGGGAAAGGACCGGAAGCAGCCGGAGAAGACCGAGGCGTCGCACAGTGCGCTGCACGCTCGGTGACGCCTCGACGACCGCGTCCCACATGCGGGTGTCGACCGGGCCCGGGGCAACCAGCGTGGTGCGGATCGGGGTGTCCTTAAGTTCGATGCGCAGCACCGAAACAAAGTTGTTCAAACCGGCCTTGGTGGCGCAGTAGGGGCCCATCCCGGGAAATCCGGCCGTGCCAGCCAGCGAGGAGGTAAACACCAGGTGGCCTCGCCCACGCTCAAGCATTCCCGGCAGCACCTTCCGGGTCAGCACCATGGGCGCTTCCAGATTGATCCGGACCGCCGTTCGGACTGTCTCTGGGTCGATGGTGGCCACGGGGTCGACTGTCTCAATGCCCGCATTGCTAGCCAGCACATCCACCGGTCCGTGCGCCGCTTCGACCTCCTCGACGAGGTATTCCACGACAGCCGTATCGGCCAGATCGGCGACGTGGAACGCTCCGCCTATTTCGTCAGCCAGGTCGGCGAGCTTCCCGCCGGAACGGGCCGACACCACCACCTTCGCGCCAGCCGCCGCATAGGCCCTGGCCAGGGCGGACCCGATTCCCCCCGACCCTCCGGTCACCAACACCCGTGCCCCGTCTAGTTCCACGAGCAGCCAACCTACTCTCGTCACAACATCGTCTTCCGAGCCTGGTGGTCGGGTCTGTACTCACCACCATTCTCGTGACAGTGCCTGGCTTACGTGAGGCCAGCCCCTCGGATTGGCAGTCTCCAGCGCCGCCACACTCATGCTTGCTCGCCTCGCGACAGGCAATTCGCGCCCGGTTAGGGTTGAATCCTTAGCCCCACAGGGAGAGTTCACCGTGTCCGACCCCCTCCACAACTTCACCGTCAATGTCGGCGACGACGAGATCGCCGATCTGAGGGACCGCCTGGCCCGCACACGCTGGCCGGACCGGATCCCCGGTGTGGGCTGGGACTACGGGGTGGACGCCGACTGGGTACGGGACCTGGCCGACTACTGGGCCAACGGATTCAACTGGCGGACCGCTGAGGACCGTCTCAACGCTTTCGACCACCTCACTACCGAGATCGATGGCCAGCGGATCCACGCCATCCACCAACGCTCCTCCAGCCCAGACGCCCTGCCCTTGGTGATCAGCCACGGCTGGCCGGGCTCGGTGGTCGAGTTCCTCGACATCATCGGCCCGCTGACCGACCCGAAGGCCCACGGTGGCGACCCAGCTGACGCTTTCCATGTGGTCGCCCCGTCGCTCCCCGGCTACGCCTGGTCGGGCCCGACCACCGACCGGGGCTGGGGGCCCACCCGCATCGCCCGGGCCTTCGCCACCCTGGCCGCCCGGTTGGGCTATGACCGCTACGGGGTCCAGGGCGGTGACTGGGGGTCGATCATCTCCCAGGAAATCGCCCGCACCGATTCGGAACACGTGGCGGGCTGCCACGTGAACATGATCACCACCCGACCGCCTGGCCAACCCGACGACATGGAGGATCTCAGTCCGTTCGAGCAGACGGTGTTCGACCGAGCGGCCTGGTACCAGGCCGAGGACAACGGCTACTTCCGGATCCAGCAAACCCGCCCCCAGACGCTGGGCACCGGCCTCAACGACAGCCCGGCTGGCCTGCTGGCCTGGATCGGCGAGAAGTTCCACGGCTGGACCGACCACGACGGGGATCCGTTCACCGCGGTGGATCGGGACACCATCCTGGCCAATGTGTCCGTTTACTGGTTCACTGGAACGGCGAACTCCTCGACCCGCATCTACTTCGAACTGATGCGCACCCTCGAGGCGGGGTTTGGCACCACCGGCGACGTGCCGTTAGGGGTGTCGGTGTTCCCCCGGGAGTTGTTCGCGGCCCGCCGCCGGTGGGTGGAGGCGGCCCACAACCTGGTGTTCTGGGCCGAAAACGACCGGGGCGGTCACTTCGCCGCCCTGGAGACCCCTGGTCTCTTGGTAGACGACATCCGCGCCTGCTTCAGGGACCTGCGGTGATCGCCACTCCCCTGGAGGTGGCCAACAGTGGTGTCCGTTTGGCCGCCGACACCCGGGGGGAGGGCCCCAACCTGGTGTGCACCACCGGTTGGGCCAACGATCGGTCGGTGTGGGACGCCCTGGCCACCGACCTGGCCGCTGACCACAGGGTCACCACCTGGGACCTCCGGGGTCACGGGGCTAGCGACACCCCCCCGCCTGATTGTTACGGACGGTCCGACGCCCTGGACGACCTCGCCGCGGTGCTTGACGCGGCAGGCAGGCCGGCTGTCCTCATCGGCCACAGCCTGGGCGGCTACCTGTCGCTGGCCTACGCGTTGGGGCGACCCGACGAGGTGGCCGGCCTGGTGCTGGTGGCTACCGGACCCGGGTTCCGTAAGGACGAGTCGCGCCGGGAGTGGAACGATTCGGTGCGGGCCGCCGTGACCGACCTGGACCTCCCGGAGGGCGCCGAGGGCCTTTCCCTGCACGTCGACTCGCTGGTCATCGACCGCCTGGCCGAGATCACCGCCCCCACGCTGGTGGTGTTGGGCGAACGGGATCGACGTTTCGCCGCCTCGGTTGCCGTATTCGAACGCCATCTCGACGTACGGGCGACCGTCATCGTTCCCGAGGCGGGTCACATGGTCCACGCCAAGGCCTCCGGAGAGGTGGCGGCCGCGGTACGGGCCTTCGTGGCCGATCTGGGCCGAAGCACCGTGGGTGATGGACGCTGACCCGCTAGATGGCCTGATCGAGCTTCCTGGGGGAACGTTCGAGATGGGCAACGAGGAAGACGCCTACCCGGCCGACGGGGAAGGACCGGTACGGGAGGTGATCCTGTCGGGCTTCGCCATCTCCGCCACCGCGGTTACCAATGCCGAGTTCGCGGGGTTCGTCGGCGCCACGGGGCACCGGACGACCGCTGAGGTAGAGGGTTGGTCCTTCGTATTCGCCGGCCTGTTGCCCGACGACTTCCCGCCCACCAGGGGGGTGCTGGGGGCCGAGTGGTGGCGGCAGGTGGAAGGCGCCGACTGGCGACACCCAGAGGGTCCGGACTCCCGCCTCACCGCCGACGGCGACCGGTGGCACCACCCGGTAGTCCACGTTTCCTGGTTCGATGCGGTGGGGTTCGCCGCCTGGGCCGACGGCCGACTACCAACCGAGGCCCAATGGGAGTACGCGGCCCGGGGCGGCCTTGACCAGAAGCGCCTGCCATGGGGAGACGAGACCACCCCGAACGGTCGGCATCAGTGCAACATCTTCACCGGGACCTTTCCGGTCGAGGACACCGCCGAGGACGGCTGGGCCGGGACCTGCCCGGTCGACGAGTACGAACCCAACGGTTACGGGCTCTACAACTGCTCTGGAAACGTATGGGAGTGGTGCGCCGACTGGTTCACAGCACACCATTCGGACGAAGACCCTCTGCTCGACCCCTCGGGACCACCGATGGGCCTTGACCGAGTGGCCAAGGGCGGGTCGTACCTGTGCCACGACAGCTACTGCCACCGCTACCGGGTAGGAGCCCGTCTGGGGTTACTACCAGACAGCACCCTCGGTCACCACGGATTCCGACTAGCCCGCTAACAGCAGGAAGCCTCCGCTCTACCCTTGTGGGGTGGGTCTGCGCTCTGAGATCAACGGTGAAGTAGCACTGGCGTCCCCAGGGGAGTTCGCTGCTGCTCTGATCGGCCCGATCGAAGTGTGGCCCCCAGTGGTGCTGGCACCGATGGCTGGGGTGACCAACGCTCCATTTCGGACTTTGTGCCGGGGCTACGGGGCCGGCCTGTACGTGAGCGAAATGATCACCGCCAGGGGATTACTGGAGGGCCACGCCAAGACCCATCGACTCAGCGGATTCGCCGCCGACGAGGCGCCCCGCAGCATCCAGTTGTACGGCACCGAACCGGAAAGCATCGCCGCGGCCACAAAACTGCTAACTGGTGAGGGTCGGGTCGACCACATTGACTTGAACTTCGGTTGCCCGATGCCCAAAGTGACCCGGCGGGGGGGCGGGGCGGCCCTACCGCTCAAACCCCGCCTGTTCGGATCAATAGTTTCAGCCGTAGTCGACGCGGCAGACAAGGTTCCGGTGACGGTCAAGTTCCGGAAAGGCACTGACGAGGAGCACCTCACCTACCTGGAGGCCGGACGTATCGCCGAGTCCTCAGGCGTGGCCGCCGTGGCCCTCCATGCTCGGACCGCCGAGCAGCTTTACTCGGGTTCAGCCGACTGGGCAGCGGTGGCGACCCTCAAAGAGGCAGTGTCGTCGGTACCGGTGTTCGGCAACGGCGACGTGTGGGAACCGTGGGACGCTCTGCGGATGATGCGGGCTACCGGCTGTGACGGTGTGGTGGTCGGCCGGGGGTGTCTGGGCCGGCCATGGCTTTTCGGTCAGTTGGCTTCAGTGTTTGGATCGGATCCGGCTACCGGTGGCGTTGAACCGGACGACCCACCGGCCCTCGTCGCGGTAGCAAGAACGATGGTTGAACACGCCGGCCTTCTCGTCGACTGGGCTGGTCCACGCGGTATCCGTGACTTCCGCAAGCACACCGCTTGGTATCTAAAGGGTTATGCGACGGGTCCGTCGATCCGACGGAACCTTCAGTCGGTCGACAACCTTGATGATCTCCAACGCTGTCTCGATGACTTGCTGGCCGACATGGATCCGGCGATGGCCTTTGATCCGGCTGCGCTTCGCACCCCACGGAGTCATCACAACGGGCCGAAGCCGGTTGTGCTTCCAGTCGGCTGGTTGGACGACCCGGCCGACCTCACTCCACCACCAGCTGAAGCTGAGGCGCTGGTGTCTGGCGGGTAGAACACTGTGGCCGCCCTTGACGTCAACCGCTTGGTATTGGCATCCGGGTCACCTCGGCGCCTTGCCTTACTGCAGGAGGCTGGCCTTGACCCGTTGGTTCGCATCCCTGAGGTAGATGAGTCGGCAAAGCCCAGGGAGGGACCTGAGGCAATGGTCGAACGCCTGGCCATCTCCAAGCTCGATACAGCAGTAATGGATGGCGAACCTGGGGTGGCTGCCGACACGGTGGTGGTCATCGATGGAGAGGTGCTGGGCAAGCCGCGCACAGCCGAGCGGGCAGAAGACATGTTGCGTCGCCTGTCGGGACGACCTCACAAGGTGATCACCGGAGTCGCTGTTTCAGGACCGGGTGGACGGGCCTCGACGACCGTGACCACCACGGTCACCCTGCATAACCTTGGCGAGACCGAAATCGCCCGTTATGTGGAAGGAGGCGAACCGCTAGACAAGGCTGGAGGGTACGCAATCCAAGGGGAAGCATCCCGCTTTGTCGCCTCGGTAGACGGCAGCCGCGACAACGTGATCGGGCTGCCAGTGGTCGAAATGCTGGGCCTGCTCGCCACCGTTGGGTGGGCGCCGGGCTGAGAGCCCTTCAATCCACTGATCCTTCGGGTAGCACAAGGAGCAGGTCGGAGGTCAGGAAGCGACGAACCCCGAGCGTGACTACAACCGTTCCGGTCAACGCCGCTGAACCGAGAATAAGGAAGAGCAGGACCGCCTGGGCGATCGCCGCATCGAGAGGTTCCACTCCGGCCAGAATCAGCCCGGTGAAGAGGCCGGGCAAGAACACCATCCCAACCGTGCGGGTGGTCTCTATCTGGGGACGTAGCGAGAGTCGAAGGGCTTCAGCGACGACGCGACGAACGGACTCTCGGCGGCCGAACCCCAGCGCCAGCATGGCTTCGATCTCATGACGACCACCAAGGATCCCATCTATGAGACGGGTGGAGGCCACGACCACGACCCGCAACGAGTTGCCGACCACCATGCCGGCAACCGGGACCAGCGTCCGGGCTTCGAATGGCATGACCCCGAAACCGAAAACCGTACTCAGGCTGATGCCCAGCCCCAGCAGGTATCCGAGGGCGGTCATCCAGCCGAGACCTGGAAGGCGAGGTTCTCGTCGCATCGCTGAAACAGCGGCAAAGGGCACCATCGCCCCCACCCAGAGCCAAGCCCAGATGATCGAAGTCGTTTCGTCCAAGACGAGGGTCAGTGCCCAGCCGGCCAGTACCAACTGGCCTACGGCCCGCGCCGTGGCCACTATCACATCTCGGTGAAGGCCCAGACGCAGACCGAGAGACACGCCAGCGGTAACGACCACCATGGTCAGGGAGGCGACTAGACCCCACCAGCCGACACCGATGTCTTCCATGAATCTGACGGTATCTAGCGCGTACCGGCCACGGCGAGAGATCCGCTCCCCATTGGTAGACAAGGCTTCCCACCCGTAGCCTGTTAGGTATGGTGAACATCGGAGCCGCTTCGGCTACTCGGCCGGGCCAGGTGGGCCTAGGCGTCAGTGGTCTGACCGTGGCCTACGACGGCCCGCCGGTCCTAGTCGACGTGTCGCTAGGTGTCGACCCAGGCGAGATTGTGGCCCTACTCGGACCCAGCGGCAGCGGCAAGACAACCCTGCTCCGATCCATAGCGGGCCTTGAAAAGCCAACCAGTGGCTCGGTGTCGCTCGGAGAGCGAATCGTCTCCGACCATCGAGTGTTTCTGGCACCAGAACGCCGTCGAGTCGGGATGGTCTTCCAAGATGGGGCGCTATTCCCCCACCTGGACGTGTCCCGCAACGTGGCCTACGGCCTCCCCCGTGCCGAGCGATCCTCTGATCGGGTAACGGAAGCCTTGCGCATGGTCGGCCTCGAGTCGATGGCCCATCGGATGCCAGGCTCCCTTTCGGGGGGCCAACGACAGCGCGTTGCCCTGGCCCGCGCCCTGGCTCCCCGCCCGGGGGTGCTGCTGCTCGACGAACCATTCTCGAACCTTGACGCCACACTCCGGCTCCAGGTTCGGGCCGAGATTCACCAGCTACTGGTCGGCTTGGGAATCACGACGCTCTTCGTCACCCACGATCAGGAAGAAGCATTCGTGGTCGGCGACCGAGTGGCAGTGTTGCGTGACGGCCAGATTGCGCAGGTTGGTACTCCCGACGAGTTGTACCTCCGCCCGGCTGACCGGTGGGTGGCTACCTTTGTGGGTGACGCCAACCTGTTTCCCATCGCGTCTCACGGGGAAACGTGTTCGACACCGGTAGGGACCGTACCTCTGGCCTCACTACCGAGTGGACCCTCTGAGGTTCTACTCCGCCCCGAGGATCTGGCGGTAACCGACGGAGATGATGGCACCGTCGAGCTGGTCGAGTACTACGGCCACGACGCCATGGTCGTGGTGCGTCTCGACGACGGCGTCGCCGTCCGAGCCAGGACGGCTGCAGACCTGCCATTTAGCCGCGGTGACCGGGTTGGAGTGGCTTATGCCGGTTCCGGCGCCATCGTACTTCCGGTTTGACTCCTATACACCTGTTGTTAGGGTTCCTTAATACATATTGAGGATCCGAACGGAGTCGGCCGAGATGAACTTGCGTTGCCCCCTTGTCGCCCTGCTTGTCGTCACAACGCTTGCCCTTCCCTCCTGCGGCAATGACAGTGAAACCCAGAGCCTCACCGTCTACTCGGGACGCAGTGAGAAGCTGGTCGGCCCTATCTTCGATGACTTCGAGGCCGCTACCGGCATCGACGTCGCAGTTCGCTACGGCTCGTCCAACGACCTGGCGCTGGCGCTGTCGGCGGAGGGAGACAAGACCCCAGCGGACGTGTTCCTATCCCGTAGCCCGGGTCCGATCGGCTACCTCGACGACCTCGGAATGCTCTCCCCCCTTGAGGCCGGTGTCCTGGCTCGGGTCGATACCCGACACCGGTCTCCGGATGGTAGGTGGGTGGGCTTTGCCGGCCGTGGCCGGGTGCTCGTCTACAACATCGACGAGGTCGCGGAAGCTGATCTACCCGACTCCGTGTTCGATCTAACCGGACCCGCCTACCAGGGGCGGGTGGCCATTCCGGGTTCCAACTCCTCTTTCCAGGACTGGTTCACCGTGTTCCGACTCCGCAACGGCGACGACGTGGCTGTTGCATGGCTCGACGCCATGGTGGCCAACGGTGCCCGCTTCTACCCAACGAACCGAGCGATCGTGGAGGCAGTGGGCCGTAACGAGGTCACCTTCGGCCTTGTCAACCACTACTACAACTTCCAAGAGATAGCAGCCAACGGCGATGCTCAACGATCGGCCAACCATGGCTTTAGACCCGGCGATGACGGCGGATTGATGATCATCGCTACCGCGGCGATTCTGAAGGAAAGTGACGACCAGGACCTGGCCAACCAGCTGGTTGCCCACGTGCTCTCCAACGCCCAGCAGCGCTATTTGACCAACTCGGTCTACGAGTACCCACTAGCCACCGGCATCGATCCCAGTCCGGTACTGCCTCCTATCCCCTCCGATTCGGTCGGTGCTGTTGATATCGACGACATGGCCGCGGAGTTCCGGCACACCATCGAGATCATCGAAGCCAGCGGGATCCTCGACCAGTGATCAACCCTTGACTGCTCCCTCGACGGCAATCCCAGCGAATACCCGGACCAGGGGAGCCCGGCCATCGACAGGGCTGGTCACGGCCGCGGTCGTTGTTGCTGCAACTTTCGCCCTGCCGGGCGGCTACGTGGTGTGGCGAGTCCTAACCGCGTCGGGCAACCCACTCGGCCTACTCGTGGAGCGCCGAACCCTTGAGCCCCTCTGGCACACGATTCAACTGGCTGCGTTGGTCGCAGTGGCCGCAGCCGTGCTGGGGACGGGTTTGGCTTGGCTCGCCGTCCGTACCGACCTCCCGGGGCGCCGTTTCTGGCGGATCGTCATCCCCCTACCACTCGTTTACCCAAGCTTCGTTGGCGCAGCGGCTTTCATTTCTGGACTGACCCCAGGAGGAATAGTCCACGACATGTTCGCTGCCCTGGGCATGGACCTCACACTGCGACTCCATGGGTTATTCGGCTCGTGGCTGGTTCTCACCCTCTTCACCTACCCGTACGTCTACCTTCCGGTGGCCGCTCGACTCTCTGCAATGCCCACCTCGCTGGAGGAGAACGCCCGACTACTCGGTGATACGCCGGGTCGAGCGTTCCGACGGGTCGTCCTGCCCCAAGCCTCTTCGGCGATCGCCGCCGGTTCGCTGCTGGTTTTCCTATACACGGTTAGCGACTTTGGTGCCGTCCATTTGATGCGCTTCGAGACTCTTACCCAAACCATCTTCCGAACCAGACTGTTTGACCAAGACCGCTCCTTCACCCTGGCCCTTTTGCTGGTGGCACTGGCGCTTGCCGTAGTGACTGCCGAACGCAGAGTGGCACGACGATCCGCCCCGACCGAGGGGATCAGTGATCGAAACGCGTTGCTGGTCCCTCTGGGCCGGTGGAAGACCGCTGCAACCGGAGCATGTGCACTGGTTCTCGGCCTTGCACTTGTCGCCCCAACGGTGTCACTAGCCGACTGGGGATTGCTCCCCTACTTGGACAGCAGAGCCGGCACGAGCCTGCGCCTCGACTGGGCCGATGTGGTCGGCCCCACGTGGTCCACCATCTGGATCAGCGCGGTGACCGCCGTGGTCGCCGTAGCGGTACTGCTCCCGGTGGCCTATCTGCTGGCTCGTCACCGTTCTTCGGTCGGTGGAATCGCTAACGGGGTGGTGGTAGGCGGCTTCGCCATTCCTGGCCTGGTCGTGGCTCTTTCACTCATCTTCTGGACCCTCCACGCCTCCCCATTCGAATTCCTGATCGGATCCATGCCGGTGCTGGTGTTCGCCTACGTAGTGCACTTCGGGGCCCAGGCTCTGCGTACGGCTCAAGTAGCGGTAACCACCGTCCCCCAGAGGATGGACGACGCGGCCCGATTGTTGGGTGCCGGGCGGCTTCGCCGGGTTACCACTGTTGATCTGCCCCTTATGGCCCCCGGCCTGGCCGCCGGCGCCGGTCTGGTGATGCTCTCCACGATGAAGGAGCTTCCAGCCACCCTGCTGATCTCCCCGATCGGGTTCCGCACGCTGGCCACCGAGATCTGGAACACGTATGAGGCATCGTTCCTGGCCGAGACGGCGGTACTGGCCCTCGTACTCGTTGCCATCAGCGCTGCCATGACATGGCTGTTGGTTGTACGCCCAGGCCGATTCCCGGCCTGAATCTCCCACTGGGTCAGGCGGTGGTCACCAGGATTCTCTCGGAGGCGAACGATCCAACCCCCACGTGACGACCGTCGATCTCAACGGTGACCGTTCCATCCGGAGACGAGGCGGTCACAGTGCCGCGCTCTCCGGGGATCAACGACGACTCTTCGAGAAACGCCAGCAACCCCGGGGTGAACTCCAGCTCCTCGGGGATGCGGTTGACGGTGAACTGGCCGCCGACCGGAACCTGGCAGAGCTGGTGGCTGTCTGGCTCCCGATAGGAACTTCCCGGGATGGGGTTTCCGTGTGGACAGGTGGTGGGTTCTCCGAGCAATCGATTGAGCGCGTCTTCCACATCCGGGGAGATGACGTGCTCCCACTTGCCTGCCTCGTGGTGGGCGTCGGTCCAGTCCAGACCCAGTACGTCGGTCAAAAACCGCTCTGCCAATCGGTGTCGTCGCACCACAGAGGCGGCCAGCTCCTGACCGTCGGAGGTGAGCTTGATGGTCCCATCCGCCACGTTCACCAGCCCCGCATCCTCCAGCCGATGGATCATCTCGGAGACCGCTGGACGGCTGACCTCTAGGCGCTCGACAATCCGAGCTTGGATGACTTCGAAGTCATCCTCGGCCAACTCGAAGATCGTCTCGCAATACTCCTCGAACGCCGGGTGGTACTCGGGGGTGCGGTATTTCATAGGCGTAGTCTACGTGGCCCCGTTCGGGGGGTAACCCGGGCCCTCCACCGACCGGGTAAGTGGCCCACGGCAGGTCCGGGGCATGCTCTGGCCGTGCGTTACGACCCCCGAACCCCGGTGATTGTCGGAGCCGCCCAGGTCACCGACCGGATCGAGGACCCCACGGCGGCCCGCACTCCTCTGGAGTTGATGGTGGACGCTGTCCGGTCGGCGGCGGTCGACGCGGGAGCAACAACGGTACTTCGGGGCTTGGAACTGATAGCGGTGGTCGGTGGCCTTTGGAGTTATCCCGATCCGGGCCGTCAGATCGCCCAGCGGATTAGTGCGGACAGGACAGCCACCCTGTTGACCGAGTTCTCCGGGCACATTCCTCAGGCGTTGATTAACCACATTGCCGGCCGGATTCAGGCGGGGGATCTCTCGACGGCGGTGGTATGTGGTGGTGAGGCAAACCGGGCTGCCCGACGGGCCCGCCGGGCAGCTACTGAACGGCGACGCGATCTCGACCCCTTGCTTCCGCCGGCTGAGCGCTTCGGCCCACCACTCATCATGAGCGACGATGCTGAATCCGAGCGGGGAGTGCTTGCTCCGGCCTTCGTCTACCCGGTGATCGACTCGGCTATACGGCACGCCCGTGGCGAGACAATCGAAGAACACCGCGACCGAATTTCCGCCCTTTGGGCCGGGCTTAGCGTTGTGGCTTCCCGGAACCCGCATGCAGCACGCCAGGAAGCGTTGACCGCTGCCCAAGTCAAGGAACCCACCGACGGGAACCGGATGGTGGGGTTCCCCTACACGGTGGCCATGAACGCCAACAACAACGTTGACCAGGCATCAGCGGTGATCATTTGCTCGGCCGAACGGGCACGCGAACTCGGGGTGCCCATCGACCAGTGGATTTTCATCCACGCAGGGACACTGTCTACTGACACGGCACGTCTCACCAACCGCCATGAACTGCACCGCTCACCGGGGATCCGCCACGCCGGCCGGCGATGCCTGGAGCTAGCCCACACCAGTGTCGACGACCTCACCCATGTCGACCTCTACTCCTGCTTCCCGTCGTCAGTGCAGGTCAGCGCGTCCGAACTGGGCCTTGACACCGATCGTTCCCTTACCGTGACCGGCGGCTTGACCTTCGCAGGTGCTCCGATCAACAACTACAGCGGCCAAGCCTTAGCCGCCATGATCCACCGGCTACGCGACGAGCCTGGTCGAGGCCTCATCCACGCCAACGGCGGCTACGTAACCAGCCACGCCATGGCCGTCTACGGCAATGAACCCCCGCCAGCCGGTCGGTTCCGCTCCGACCATCCCCAGGAGCCGGTGGACGCCGAACCCACCCGGGCCGCCGACCACCAGCACGTCGGCTCGGCCACTGTGGAGGCCTACTCGGTGATCCATGACCGGGCCGGTTCACCTGAATGGGCCCTAGTTGCCCTGCGCACCCCAGGCGATGCCCGAACCTGGGGCCGGACCACCGACCGGGACCTGCTCAGCGCGATGATGGTTAGCGAACACGCAGGCCAACCAGTCGAGTTGGCGCCCGACGGCACCGTACACGTCTGACGAGGAGCATCGAGATGAAGACCCCGGTCACCGACATGTTCGGTATCGAGTTCCCGATCCTGGCCTTCAGCCACTGCCGCGATGTGGTGGCCGCCGTCTCCCGAGCCGGCGGCCTGGGCGTCCTCGGGGCTGTAGGCCATAGCGACGAGGCCCTCGAGGTGGACCTGAACTGGATCGAAGACGAGGTCGGCGACCGCCCCTACGGGATCGACCTGATCGTCCCGGCCCGGTACGCGGGCGACGGTGAGGGCGGGCTGAAGATGGTCGACATTGTGGCCATGATCCCCGACGAGCACCGGGAGTTCCTTGACGAACTGCTTGATCGCTACGACGTCCCCGTCGACGAGGCCGTCGACCAGCAACAGTTCGGCTTGTTGACCAGCGACTCGACCGACGCGCCGTTCTCGGCCAACCGGGCATCCCGCCAGATCGACATCGCCCTGGCCCACCGGCCGGCTCTTATGGCTAACGCGTTGGGCCCCCCACCGGCCGAGATGATCAACCGCTGCCACGAGGCGAGCGTGCCAGTGGCCGCCCTGGCCGGCGCTCGGACCCATGCCGAGCGGCACGTGAACGCTGGCGTGGACTTGATCGTCGCCCAGGGCTACGAGGCGGGGGGCCACACCGGCGAGATCGCCTCCATGGTCCTGATCCCCGAGATCGTCGATGCGGTGGCCCCGGTGCCGGTACTCGGAGCCGGAGGGATCGGGCGGGGTCGCCAGATGGCGGCCGCTATGGCGCTGGGCGCGGCCGGTGTGTGGTGTGGCTCGGTGTGGCTGACAACTGAGGAAGCCGAGACCCACCCGGTGGTCAAGGACAAGATGCTCTCCGCCGGATCCGGTGACACCCTCCGGTCACGGTCGCTGACCGGCAAACCAGCTCGGATGCTGCGCAGCGCCTGGACCGACGAGTGGAACCGGGACGACACCCCGGACCCGCTGGGCATGCCTCTCCAGCCGATCCTCACCGACGGCTCGCAGGCCCGGATCAACCGGGCTGCCCACCGGGCCGGTTCGGGCGCCGAGCAGTTGGCCACCTACTTCGTGGGTCAGATCGTCGGGTCGATGAGCCGGTCCCGACCCGCCGGTCAGGTAGTCATGGAAATGGTCGAGGAGTTCATCGACTCCTGTGAGTCCCTCGCCGACCAACTAGACGTCTGACCGGCGAGGCTGTTTCGCGTCTAGCCGACCGGGACACGATCCAGGTCGGCCGGGAGGAGCACCTCCCCGTCGAAGTGCTCGGCGGCCATGGAGATCCATTCGTCCACCTGGTTCGGAAGCGGAGCGGGCACGCAGTGGGTGAGTACCAGGGTGCCTACCCTGGCCCGCGCCGCGGTCTGGGCCGCATCAGCCACCGTGGAGTGGTAGCTGCGGACCTCGAGGATCCGTTGGACACCCAGTTGGCCAATTAGGTCATCGCGGATCGTGGTCTGGACGTACACGTCGGCGCCGTCGCACAGCCGGTCAAGGCCCTCGCAGGGCACCGTGTCGCCGGCAAGCACTACCGACCGTCCGCCGGCGTTGATCCGGTAGCCGACAGTGGGATGCACCGGCCGGTGGTCCGTCGGCGCCACGGTGATCCGCACCTCTCCGTCGTCGAACACCAGGCCGTCGTCGGCCTCCTCGACCTCCACTCGTGGAGGATCTTCCAGATCATCGTGGTGGTCGATGCGGTAGCCGATGTCGAGGGCCAGCATGGCCAGGGTGGCCTCCACGAACCTCTCGGTGCCGATCGGGCCTACGACGGGCAGCGGGGCAGCAGGAAACCCGGTTATCCACCGGGTGGTGATCAGGTCGTTGACGTCGGTGACATGGTCACTGTGTAGGTGGGTGAGCAGCAGGCGGTCGATCATCGCTGGGCTGATGCCTGCGCCGGCCAGGCGCATCAGGGCTCCCCGACCACAGTCCACCAGGAAAGCCCGTCCGTCGACCAGGACCAGCTGGGACGGGCCGGCCCGGAACGGATCCGGGAGGGGGCTGCCCGTCCCGACCATGACCAGTTCCATGGTCATTGTTTACTCAGGCGATCTTGGAGAAGCCGATGAGCCCACCGCCGTCGACGATCATGGTCAGGCCGGTTACCCAGCCGGAAGCCTCGCTGGCCAGGTATAGGGCGGCCGCCGCGATGTCCTCGGGCTCCCCGAGGCGCTTGAGCGGATAGGCCTTGGCCACCACCTCGCCCTGGCCTCCCTCCCACAGGGCCCGGGCGAAGTCGGTCTTGATGAGCCCCGGAGCGATGGCGTTGACTCGGACTCCGGGCCCCAGTTCGGCGGCCAGCTGCTTGGTCAGGTGGATGAGCGCCGCCTTGGTGATGTCGTAAGGGCCGAGGATCGGGTTGGTGGACAGGCCGCCCACCGACGAGATGTTGATCACTCCACCGCCGTGTTCGGACATCCAGGCCCGCCAGCAGGCCTGGGTCCACACAAGAGGCCCGGTCACGTTCACCTCGAAGGTCTTCTCCCAGCGAGGCACGTCCACGTCGATCGTCGGCCCCGCGTAGGGGTTGGTGGCCGCGTTGTTGACCAGCACGTCCACGCCCCCGAAGGTGGCCAGGGTGGCGTCGACCACCCGTTGGATGTCCTCCTGGCGTCCGGCGTGCCCTGCCTCGAAGGCCAGGTCTCCGCCGGTCAGCTCGCCTAGTTCGGCGACCGCCGCCTCGCACGCGTCGGCCTTACGACTGGTGATCATCACCCTCGCCCCGGCCCCGGCCAGCGAAGCGGCGATGGCTTTGCCGATCCCCCGTGAGCCGCCGGTGACTATGGCGACCTTTCCGTCCATGTTGGTGTCCATGGGCGAGGACCCTAGTCAGGGCACCTAGTGGCTTCGCATGTCGGGCCGATCGGTAGTGGACCTGGTTAGACCTGGCGGTCCCGACCCTCCCAGTAGGGGTCGCGCAACTCTCGTTTGAGAATTTTGCCCGACGGGTTGCGGGGGATGGCCTCCAAGAACTCAACGCTCGCCGGACACTTGAATCCGGCCAAGCGCTCCCGGGCGAAGGCGATGACTTCTTCCGCGGAGGGGGCCGTGTCGCCGGCCGGTACCACGAAGGCTTTGCCGACCTCACCCCACCGGTCGTCGGGTACCCCGACCACCGCCACGTCGGCGATTCCTTCGTGGCCCATGAGGGCGTTTTCCACCTCGGCCGGGTACACGTTCTCCCCGCCGGAGACGATCATGTCCTTGACCCGGTCGTGGATGAACATAAAGCCGTCTTCCAGGTAGCCGGCGTCGCCCGAACGGAACCAACCGTCCTCGTCGATGGACTCGGCGGTGGCCTCCGGTTGGTTCCAGTAGCCCTTCATGACCTGGGCGGAGCGGATCCACACCTCGCCGACCTGGCCATCCGGCATGTCCTCACCGGTGTCTGGATCGACAATTCGCAGTTCCACGCCGCGGATGACCTTGCCGGCCGAGCGGAGGAGGTGCTCCCGGGGGCCGCCTGGGTCGTGGTCCTCGAAGTCCAACTGGGTGACCCCACCGGTGGTCTCTGTCAGCCCGTAGACCTGGAGGTAGCCGCAATCGAACTGCTCCATCGACTTGACGAGCACATCCTGGGTGATCGGGGAGGCCCCGTAGACGATCCACTCCATGGACGAGAGGTCGATGCCGTCGCTGGGCACCATCAGGAAGAACTGGAGGACGGCCGGCACGAACAGGGCGTGGGTGATTGACTCCGCCTCGATGAGCCGGAGAATGGCCGCTGGGTCCAGTTCCCGGGTCATGAGTGTCGTCGCACCGCAGCCCATCCCGTAGAGCGCCCAACCACCCCCAGCGATGTGGAAGAGGGGCATGACGGCCAAGTTGCGGCTGGAGTCGTCCATGAACCAGTCGACGTTCTGGAATATGGCACGGAAGTTGTCGTTGGTGAGTTGTGCGCCCTTGGGTAGGCCGGTGGTCCCCGAGGTGTAGAGCTGCATAGCCACGTCGTCACCGGCCGGCGCCACAGGATCGCACGCTGGGTCCTGAGCATCCCGCCACGCCGCGTATGAGACGTGCTCGTCGGAAGAGCCGATAACCACGATCCGGGTTGTGTGAGTGAGGTCGCCTTCCATGGCGGCTAGGTGCTCGGCGAACTCCTCGTGGATCACCAGGACCTTGGCCTCGGCGTCGTTGACGATGCCGGCCATCTCGGGCGGGGCAAGGCGCCAGTTGACTGCGACCTCGACAGCATTCAGGAACGCCGCTCCGAAGGCCAGTTCGAAGTACTCGACCGAGTTCTTGTCGATGAAGGCCACCCGGTCGTGGGCTCCGACCCCTTCGGCGGTCAGGGCGTTGGCCACTTTGCCCGATCGTTCCAGCATCTCGTTCCACGAGATTCGGTCCTCGCCGATGACGATCATGTCGGCGTCGCCCTTCTCGGCGGCACCGTTGAGGACGATTTCGGTCACGCTGGCCACTGCGGTTATGTCCATGGCGGCGGAACCTACACCCCGTCGGGCCCGGGATCGAAGCCTGGTCGGTCGGCCGGTCGTCTGGCCTGCCAGACTCCGGAGGTGGCCGACGAACAGCGACCCGTCAGGCTCGTCCTGGAACCGGAGGACGAGTACAACCACCGACCGGACCCGGTCCCCAACTACAACGAGTCGATGTATTTCAACGTGGTCGACCACCACAGCCGTCTCGGTGCTTGGTTTCGGCTCGGTAACCGGGTCAACGAGGGTTACGCCGAGATGTCGTGCTGCGTGTACCTGCCCGACGGCCGGGTGGGGTTCATGTACCAGCGGCCGAGGATCTCCACCAATGAGGTGTTCGACGCGGGTGGCCTGAGCTTCGAGGTCGAGGAGCCGTTCGAGAGGCTACGCGTCCGCTACGACGGCAACCTTTGCCTGCTCGATGAGCCCGGTCGGATGGCCGACCCGAAGCGGGCCTTCACCGAGAACCCGTTGGTGCCCTGCACCGTGGACCTGGCCTACCGAGGCATCGCTCCCATGTTCGGCGGTCGGACGGTCGACGCAGAGACCGGTGAGGAGCCGGACCGGGACGCCGAGCGGTCCTTTTCCAAGGCTCACTACGAGCAGCACGTGGCCGCCGTGGGCGCCGTCGAGGTGGACGGCGAGCGGTTCGACGTCGACGGGCTAGGGCTTCGGGACAAGTCGTGGGGTCCCCGCTACTGGCAGGCCATCGCCTGGTATCGGTGGCTGCCCATGGCCTTCGGCGAGGACTTCGCCATGATGATCTCGCTGATCAGTGCCGACGGGGTGACGGCAGCCGGGGGCGGCATGGTCCTGCACGGCGACGACTACCACCTCATCCGCCAAGTGTCCATCGAGTCGGACTGGGACGACGACTGGTACCAGACAGCGCTGAGGGCAACGGTTTCGACCGACGAGCGCACCTACGAGGTGACCGGAGACGTGGTGTCGCTGATCCCCCTGCGTAACCGACGTACCACCCCCGACGGCGAGGACCTCCTAACCCGGATCACCGAGGGGCTGACCGAGTACCGCTGCGACGGGAAGGTCGGTTGGGGACTGTCCGAGTACCTCGACCAGGTGGTCGACGGAATCCCCGTCGGGGCCGACGTCCCGATCTGAGCCGGACCGGTTAACAGGCGTCGGTCAGATCAGCTTCGTCTCGGATGCTGCCTCATAGCTGGTAACCGACATCCCTGTCACCCCGAACCCGGCTACCTTCGACTGGAACTCGGCCATGTGCGGTGCCTTCATGTGAGAGTTGAGGGCCTCCTGGGTCTCCCACCGCTCGGAGATACACACCACCCCGGGCCGTGATGGGTCGGGGCTGAGGACGTAGTCGACACAACCCTCCTCGGCCCTGGTGGCCTCCATGAGGGCCACCAGGTGCGGGGTGGCATCGTCGACCTTGTCGGGGTCCATAGCGATGTGTCCGGTGATGATGAGCACGGTTACCTCCCGAGCCGTGACGCGGCTCTCACGGAGGCCGGAGCGTAGTGTCGCCGAGGACGGGACGGGGATCCGGTGGAACAGGAACTAAGCGACCACCACGGGGTGGTGCGGTGCCCGTGGGCCGGCCCCCACGACGACTACCGGGCCTACCACGACAACGAGTGGGGTCGACCGGTAGTCGAGGAGACGGCCCTGTTCGAGAGGTTGTGCCTGGAGGGCTTCCAGGCGGGGCTGTCATGGCTGACCGTCTTGCGGAAGCGGGACCGGTTTCGTGAGGTTTTTGCGGGCTTCGACCCGGCCGTGGTGGCCCGATACGGCGAAACCGAGGTCGAACTCCTTCTGGGCGACGCCGGGATCATTCGCCACCGGGGGAAGATCGAGTCGACAATCAACAATGCCGCGCGCTGCCTCGAGTTGGCCGAGCAGTTCGGGTCGTTGGCCGGCTGGCTGTGGTCGTGGGAACCCGACCAGTCGGTGCGGGAGATCGACGGATCGATCCCCGCTTCCACGCCGACCTCGGCCGCCCTCAGTCGCGACCTAAAAAAGCGCGCCTGGTCGTTCATTGGGCCGACCACCATCTACGCCTTCATGCAGGCCGTGGGGATGGTCAACGATCACCTGCCCAACTGCTGGGCCCACCCGGCCGTGGAGGCTGAACGGGCTGCGCTGTTAAGGCCCGTCCGATGAACGACACCCTTACCGACCGCCTGCCGGCCGGGGCCGGACCCGACGACCTGCTGGACGTCTTTGTCGGTTGGTCCGCCGATCGGGGTCTGGACCTCTACCCGGCCCAGGAGGAGGCGATCCTCGAACTACTGGCCGGCAACCACGTGATCCTGGCCACTCCGACCGGTTCCGGTAAGTCGCTGGTGGCTACCGCCGGGCACGCTGCGGCCTTGGCCGCCGGGCGGCGCAGCGTCTACACGGCACCTATCAAGGCACTGGTCAGCGAGAAGTTCTTCACCCTGGTGGCCGATTTCGGAGCCGACAAGGTCGGGATGGTCACCGGCGATGCCGCGGTCAACCCCGGAGCTCCGATCATCTGCTGTACGGCGGAGATTCTTGCCCACCGGACACTACGGGAGGGCCGGGCCTGCGACGCGAGCCTGGTGGTGGCCGACGAGTTCCACTTCTACGGCGACCCGCAGCGTGGCTGGGCGTGGCAGGTGCCGCTCCTGGAGTTGACCGATGCCCAGTTCCTACTCATGTCGGCCACCCTCGGACCTACCAAGGGCTTCGCCGAAGACCTCGAAGCCCGTACCGGTCGGAGGGTGGGGGTGGTGGCGGACGCCGAACGGCCGGTTCCCCTCGAGTTCGCCTACCGGGAGACCCCTCTGCACGAGTCGATCACCGACCTGGTCGAGCAGGATCGGGCCCCGGTGTACATAGTGCACTTCACCCAGAAGGCGGCCGCCGACAAGGCCCAGGACCTGTGCAGCCTCGACGTGCTGACCAAGGCCGAGAAGGGGGCCCTGCGTAACGATCTGGAGGGCTTCAGGTTCGACACCCCTATCGGCAAGGACCTCCGCCGGTTCATTGTTCACGGCATCGGCCTCCACCACGCCGGGATGCTCCCCCGCTACCGACGCCTGGTCGAAAAGCTCGCCCAGCAGGGCCTCCTGAAGATGATCTGTGGGACCGACACCCTCGGTGTTGGGGTAAACGTGCCAATCCGCACCGTGCTGTTTACCCAGTTGTGTAAGTACGACGGATCCGACACCCGGGTCCTGACCGTGCGGGAGTTCGACCAGATCGCCGGGCGGGCCGGACGACGGGGGTTCGACGACCGCGGGTACGTATGGGTCCAGGCCCCGGCGCATTGGATCGAGAACCGGCGGGCCGAGGCCAAGGCGGCCGCCGACCCGTCGCGAAGAAAGAAGATCGTGAAGAGGAAGCCGCCGGAGCGCGGATACGCCCACTGGAACGTGGAGACCTTCGACCGCCTAGTGGCCGGGGTCCCGGAACCCCTGGAATCCAGCTTCGAAGTCAGCCACCAGATGGTGCTTAACGTCCTGTCTCGTTCCGGCGACGGCCGGGCCGACCTGCGGCGACTACTGGTCGACAACCACGAACCCCGAAAGCGCCAGCGGGGCCACATCCGTCGGGCCGTTGGCATATATAGGTCGCTGCGTGACGCTGGGATCGTGGAGGAGTTGGACGAGCCGGACGCCGATGGCCGGTGGGTGCGGGTCGGAGTGGACCTCCAGGACGAGTTCGCCCTTCACCAACCTCTCTCTCTCTACGCCCTGGAAGTGATCCCCGACTTGACCGTCGCCCCGACCGTCGGTGCCCCGAAACCAGGGACGGAGCGGGACGACACAGAGCACGCCCTCGACGTGCTGTCCGTCCTCGAGGCAGTGCTCGCCGACCCGGGGGTGATCGTCGCCGCGCAGCTGGACCGGCTGCGCTCCGAGTTGGTGGACCGCCTGAAGATGGAGGGCGTCGAGTATGAGGAGCGCCTGGAGCGCCTCGCCGAGGTGGAGCCACCCAGGCCGCTAGCCGATTTTCTGCACGGCACCTTCGAGGTGTTCCGGGCCCACCACCCCTGGGTGGGCGACGAAGTGGTGCGCCCAAAGTCGGTAGCCCGGGAACTCTTCGAGACCGGCTTCGACTTCCGCCAGTACGTGGAATTCCACGGTCTGAAGCGCTCCGAGGGGGTGGTGCTGCGCTACTTGACCGAGGCTTACAAGGCGCTGGTCCAAACCGTTCCTGAGGCGGCCAAGACCGCGGCCCTCCACGACCTGGAGGCCTGGCTGGGCGAGACAGTCCGCCAGATCGACTCGAGCCTCCTCGATGAGTGGGACATCCTCCGCAACCCGGAGACGGCCTTTGGCAGCGGTGAGAGACCGGAACCCGACCGGGAACCGGGGCGGCCCGACGTGACGGCCCATGCCCGAGCATTTCGCGTGATGGTGCGTAACGAGACGTTCCGCTGGGTGCAGCTACTGGCCCGACGGCGCACCGACGACCTGGCCACTCTGGCCGGAGTTCCGGCCGTAGGCGATCGACCGTGGACACCGGAGGCCCTGGCCGAGGCCATCGCCCCCTACTTCGACGACCATCTGGATCTCCCCACCGACGCCCGGGCCCGGGGTCCGGCCTACTTCCGGGTGGAGGAGTCGGACGGGTCGTCCTGGCCGGTCATTCAGGGGATCGCCGATCCGGAGGGGTTCGACGAGTGGGTTCTAGAAGGTTCGGTAGACCTGGCCGCCTCCCGCAGGGAGGGGCGGGCGGTGGTCCGTCTAGGGGCCATCCGCCGGCTATAGGACGAAGTTGAGCCGCCCCGACCGGAATAGACCGGACGGGCACGGACCGGTCAGGCATCGCGTTCGACGACGAAACGGGCCACCTCCTCCAGTTCTCTTAGGGCCCGGGAGTCGAGCTCCACCCCCTCAAGGGAGACCAGGGCCGCCTCGAGTCGCCGGCCGGCCTCGGCCAGGGTGGCTTCCCGGCCGCCTGCCGACTCGATGATGGCGGCGGCCCGGGCTACCTCGTCGTCGTCGAGGGCACCCCGACGCCCGTAGACGGCATCCAGGTCGGCGG
>ERZ651768.852-NODE-852-length-22527-cov-26.274699_pt1 | contig 22527 bp, 20 predicted proteins | sample MGYA00514754_ERZ651768 | MGnify/ENA metagenome assembly ERZ651768
ACAATAGAAAATGTACTTGTTAAGGACTTCTAAAGTGAAATTATCGCAGATAATGTAGGTCGTGTAAGTGCCTGTAATCATTAAGTACCATTTAATCACTGATTTAAGTGTGCCAATCTTTTCAGATTTAGGTTTTCTTCTCATTTTGGATACCTTTTTTTGATATGTGGGTTTGTGCGGGTATAAATCTACCCATCATCATCTATACAAACAAAAAACCCCATGAGTGTGGGGCTTGATGTTGTAGAAAGGGTAAATCTACTTCAGCAGTACCATCTTCTTAGTCTGCCTGAACTCTCCTGCTTCTATCGTATATAAGTAAAGCCCTGCTGATACGGGTGAACCAGCATCATTGGTAGCATTCCATTGCATAGACTTGTAGCCAGCAGTTTGCTGATTTTTGACCAAATTGTTCACTATCCTACCCATCATATCGTAGATGGTGATATTAACCATAGCATCTTCTGGTAGGTCATAGCGGAGAGTTGTTACTGGGTTGAATGGGTTGGGAAAATTTTGGTATAAAGTAAATTGTTTCGGGATCTCAGATTGGTCACTAAATATTGTAACCATTTCTATGCAGGTTTCATCCTTAACTACCCTTAAGAACAAATCATCAAAATAACTATCATTGTCTTGACCACCATTTCGGGTACCCATTAATGTGAATTTTATATCACGCGTATGAGGAGGTATTGGCAGTATCGTATCAAATTCAGTCCAACTGCTGTTTAATGTTGATTGTGTTTCACTCACACCCAACTCTGACCCATTTTCATCTAAAAAAGTAATATTCATCTCAGGCTGATCCCACCCACTCCAGTTGGCAAGAAAACCTCCAAATCCCGCAGACGCTCCTGAATCATCAATACAAACCGAATATTCTGAAATATCAATAACTTGAAAGACTTCTGCATATGGGCTTTCAGTACATAACCCTCCTACACAATAATAATACTGGCCGGAATGTGGTGTGATACCGTTACACTCGTACTCTTCTAATGACTCAAATACTCCTTCTTGAACGGTCCATCCTGCTGTACCATTTTCAGCACCAGGATTTAACAATAGATTTTGAGAATATAGAGATTCACTCGTTGAAAAGGTCCTTGGCTCAGACCATCCGCTCCACTCCAGACCTTTATCTCTATACCTCACCCGCCAGCAGTATTCCATCTCACCATCCAACCCTGTTATTAGTTCATGGGTCAGACTATTCCCTTCTTGCGTATTGACATTATAATACCAATTCTCATAAGACTCGTACATATCTATGACCGGCCAGGAAAAATCATTGCAATCTGTAGAAATCTGCCATTGGGAGAATCCATGTTCATCATTATCTGGGTCTGAATATGCACTGGCCCATAACCAAATAGAATCTGGAGAAATCTCATCCCCTATTGGATATATAGTATTCGGAGTATCTGGAGAAACATTATTAATACGAATAGTAAATTCATCTCTCAACACATTATCCATTGGAACATAATCATCACCCCTGCTGATTCGCTTTAAGGTAAATTGTGGATCTAAACCCGCTTCTACTTCTAAAACAACAAATCCCCATTCATCTTGCGAGACCATGTATTCAGGATAATCTGCCTGTAACCATTCGCCCCAATAATCGATGGCGCCTCCTGCAGTTGCCACATTGACCATAGCATGCTGATGATTAATAGATTGTCCACGAGAATATCCATGTGTATGACCAAAAAAGTGGATGCTCGGCTTCCCGCAATTACTTGTGAATTGTTCCAATAATTCCATTACATCTCCTGTAAAACTGGTTTCTCCTGGAACCCATAATTCTGATCGATGAGGATGATGAAGTTGTGCAAAAACAAAATCAATGTTTGGATCATTGCATGATTCATTCAATACATCTTCTAACCAGTTTAATTGAATTGTTAGTTGATAGTCCCAGTTTGAATCCAACCCAATAACTCGAATATTAGAGAAATCAGTCCACCACCAATGCTCCAAATAACCTGGAGTACCATTGGATGGAAGGTTGAAGTATGAAAAAAAATAAGATGAATTATTCTCGTGATTCCCTAAAACCGGGTATAAAGGGACATGAGAAAAAAGAGGTTCAGATGGTTCAAAAAAATGACTACCCCATTGGGTGTGATCCAATCCATTATCAACTAAATCACCGGGTATAAGAACCAAATCCAACACATCAGAAAGGAGTAAGCTGTCACCTACATTAAAATATGCAATAATACCATCATTAATAATTTCTTCAAATTTGTTAAAGTTGCTCCAATCTTTCTGCATATCGCTCATAGCTACTAACCTAAGGGATGATTCAATTCCTGATGCAGATGGAGTGACAAAATCAAATATGTCAGATTCCAAGGTACCAGTTACAACCTTATAATAATATCGTGTGTTTGGGTTAAGATTAGTTAAGTAAACATCGTGAATTTGAAAACTATCGATACTATTCTCAGCATCGCCGGTTGTCGTAAATCCCAAATCCGAGCTCTCGCCCCAGTGCACTATGGTTTCCTCGCCAGAAGTAGATTCCCACATAATATGGATCGATGTAGGGGTAGCATTCTGGAGGTAGGGTTTAACATTAAAGGCCTGTGAAAACGCAGTAGTTAAACACAGAATAAGGAACCAATAATTCGATAACAATAGTGCAATACTATTAATCATAATTAAATCTACCCATCCTCCCACAAACAAAAAACCCCACGAATGTGGGGCTTTAATTCAAATCGAAAAAAGTTATTTTTAGAATTAGTTACCACCATTCATGATCAACTCAGCTAAAACTAAGATATCCCAATCGTTAACAACCCCATCTTCAAGAAGATCAAGCATCTGGCATTCATTACCAATTCCATTTTCAATGTAATCAGATAGTCCTAATACATCAATGACATCAATGATTGGCTCGTATCCTTCATTTGCGTCACCATTCACATTACCTGGAACATAAACAAGATCATTGCAGGCATCACAGACATCCCCAATAAAATCGCCATCGAGATCTTCTTGTTCTGGATTAAAATCATCTGGGCAATTATCTTCCAAATTTGTTACACCATCGGAATCTCTGTCCGTAGGAATACGATTGATATTCGCTGCAATAGCCTGCTTAACCTCATATGTATCTAAATTTTGAACAATCGCGGTTATAGATAATAGAGAATCATTCCAAAAGTCTAATAATTCAAAAGAACCGCTGAATATTTCTGATTCCCCTTCTAAACTAATTGAGATTGGTTTTCTATCATCATCTTCCATTGTTAGATAAGCCCTAGCAACATGACGAGTATGATGATATGCTAGGTCTTCATCACTGCATGATGGCCAATAACTTTGTACGCTATCTTCTGATACAAATAGTTCTAGAAACTGGTTTTCAGGATCAATGTCAGCATCTAAAGAGAGAATGACAGTGTAATTGTATTGTGTGCCATCTACCTCTCCCTCTAGCTCAATATTGAAAGGACTCTCTTGACCATTATAATCTTGGAATTGAGCTTCAAGACCAGGGAAGGTTGCTCCCCAGTTACAATTTGCTCCACCTCCTGTGCCTTGATCAAGTCCATTCCACACAAAGTGAGGTATTCCACCAACATCATAAAATGATGCTCGATAAGTATATTCCTCTTCTATGTTAAAGTGTTCATACCCTTCAGGTGCAAAACCCGGATTATGCCAGAACAAGGTCATAAGATTATCAGGGTATGTTTGTAAAAGACTATCGAACGCGAAACTCACGGATGGACAGGTGGGTCAGGTAAGCCCTGAAAATTCTTCTGCCCATACTATTTGGCCTGACCGGGATGCATTCTCGACAGCCATTTGTAACTGATTAATAGCGGTTTTGGGTGGATATAATCTTTGTGAAAAGGAGGTAGCTAGAATAACAGAGAAAAGTAATATTCTCATAACCCGATAAATTAAATCGAATAATTATCATTTATAAATAATATCTACCCATCATCCCACAAACAAAAAACCCCACGAATGTGAGGCTTTTGTTTCAATCCTTTTATGGTTATTTACATTATTCAAAGTCACAATCTTTTTTTCTAATTATTACACTCTCTTCATTATAATAAACCCATTTCCCTATACCTACCCCATCAAAATATTCTCCTCGAAAGATCCTAACCCCATTTTCATGATACATAGCAAATAATCCAATTTTCTTACCGTTTTCTATTTTATCTTTTAAAAGATAATAAAAATAAATCAAGGATAATCTACCGTGCAAGAGCACCCATAGGATCCCATGGATCCAAGTGTATCGCATCTTCCTTCAAGAATAGTTCTAATAGTTCTGCTGGGAGACAACTTTTATGAACCACAACTTCATAGTTATACTCATCAAACCACTTGTCTGTCATAATATGGTATCCTTTATCACCACCCTTATTTCCCCAACTATTCTCTACTCTCCATTTAGTGGGCTCATTGTTTGCATTCAAGTCCACTCCAGTAAATAGCATAGCGTGTGTCATTTGACTATCACCGTATTCCAGTCGAGCTGCTTTGTCCATACCAAATCTAAGATCGTAAAAAGAATCGTAATCAAAGAGATCCATATCCATAACCCCTAGATCACGATGAAAATGTTTACTGACATCACAACCAAACCAAACAGGTTCATCTTTCTTTAATGATCTTATTGCAGCATCTTTCATCATTTGACTTTCTACATTCAAATACCTGATCGGATTCCCTTCGGCAACATTCCCTAAATAATCCACTGTATACACTTTATTGTACTCTTTGTCTGACATTGGACAATTGATCAAGCATACATATTCATCCAGTTTCAACCCTACATGGTCTTTATAGAATGAAGTCGGTGTCATATCTTTAAATCGAATGAATTTCTTTTTCTTATCGCGAGTTTGCCAATCAAACGAGTTTGGCGGAGTACCCAGGTGTATCGTTAGCATCTTATATATATCCCCTAGCATATCTGTCTTTTGTTTTTGGATATCTGATGCAGATGCACATTCATGGATGGCACTCCTTAATATAATTGCATTCTCACGGAGTTTTCTTGTTATGAGTCGATTCATTCGCATAGAATTGCTTGAAGAATGGGACTCGGGCATCTCTGATTGCGGTACAACCCCGTACTTATTGATAAGATTGACCCACATATCCCACTGTCCTCCATCCTGTATCGGATTTGATAAGAGATGCATCATGAGCCTACTATTCCAATCCTTATTTGCTGTCTCAATGATCGATTCTAAAAAGTAGTTAGACTTTTCAATCTTGTCCCAGAACATGAAATAACTTTGTGAGAATTGAAAATCCTTAAGATTGTATTTTCTTCCTAAGTAAATGCGAAAAAGATTGAGACCAGCAAACCCCCAGCATCTACCACTGGATTTTTGATTTGTGGTGGGCATCTCCCCTGAGATCACATCTGAGAATGAGTGGTCTATGGATTTATATTGATCCCAATCCATTGCTACCTCGAGTAGATCATTACGAAATGTGGCGTTTCGTGCGGATCTAACATGTTTATCTGTATTGGTCTTTTTACAAAAGGAATCTATTGTTTCTATATCTATGGGATTTCTCATTATGTTTATTGATTGGTTTTTAATTAGAGTTAAATCAAGTTTTTAATATCCAAATCTACCCATCATCCCACAAACAAAAAACCCCGCTACTGGGGTGTGTCCCCCAAAAGTGTGTCCCCTTTTTGATAAACTATGACAAAGTTTGATTAAATCTGATAAACAAAAAGCCCCGTGATTAACGGGGCTTTTCTTCAGAGATGTGTGGTATTCTCTCTAGTCGGGGTGAGAGGATTCGAACCTCCGACCCCCTGCTCCCAAAGCAGGTGCGCTAACCGGGCTGCGCTACACCCCGAAATATTCTTGTAAAAAGCGGGCAAAATTATAGGAATTCACTACGTAAACCAAATCATTCAATTTCCTGCCCCGTAAATTTACCAGTGCCGCTTATAGGATTTTCCCGGGTGATCATATTATCTGGTAACGCTACAGTATAATCAGTCCAGCCATCACTCGTATCGTGGCGGGCATCGGCAACATAATAATCGGTAGAGACAAATTGGGCACCGCTGGATAACGCCAGATCACGAGGGCCTGTATCTCCAGTTCGTGCGGCCTCCGTGTCAGCATCAGCTCGGGTACGGACGATATAACCCTGAGTTACATAAGCGGCGATACTTTCCGTTGGTGTGTTCAACTTCAGAAAGGCTGCTTCCGGTGTTCCCGGATCGGATGATGTAAATAACACCCTACCCTCCAGCGCAGGATGATCAGCAACATATTCGTCCCGAATAGCACCGCCGTTGTCCAAACCAAAAAAGACTTTGCCTCGTGATTCGCCAATGGTGGGCCACCCACCATCCAAGATCACTGCTTCCAATGATTCATTGGTGCCGCGGACATCGTCCGGTGTGATCACCTTGTTTAGATCATTGCCAAAAACAGATCTGATATCGGCATCAATAGCATCCAACGCGTCTCGATCAAAGGGCAACGGCTGGGTGAAGCCACTGAGCGAAGGATAAACATTGGCCAGCCCATCTTCTTTTGCTTCTACCAGAATAAATATCGGAATATGATTGGGATTAGCATCAGACCAGGTTTTTACGGCAGTTAACGCATCAATGAACGTTAAATAATGAGTTCGATAATCAATGTCTGGAAAATGCAGCACCTTCAATCCGGGATCCAATAATTCCTCTATTCCGGACGGTACTGGCAGTCCGATAAAGAGATTGCCCCGTTGATTGTAGAATAAACCGCCTTCCGGATCATGATAAACGTCGATTTCAATCTGGCGAATGCCATGCTGACTGAACTGCACGTCAAAACTGGGGTGGCCATAATCCAGTTCAGCGGCCAACTCCGGATTGAGCCCGGTCATCAGATTGAACATGTCTTGTACTGGGTGTATGCGGTAGCTGTTATGACTGCCGATCACCTGGATCTGGTTTAATTTTAAATCGTTGCTATTCATACCCTGTTCTTTCTTTTCATCACATCCAGTTAGCAGAAGTAACAAAAATGAATAATAGAATATTTTCTGGTGATTCACGACGGATAATTTACTAAGACAAGGATAATAGAACAGGGAAAAGCAGCAATTTTACAGTCAGACTTGCTGGTGTTATTTTGTAAACTTGCCCCTGGTAAAATTATAGCGATCAGTAACTAATTGGATCTCAAACTCACAGGAAAAACAGCCCTTGTCACCGGTTCCACCGCTGGGATTGGATTTGGCATTGCCCGCCGGCTGTTGCAGGAAGGCGCCAGCGTCGTTATCAACGGACGGACAGAAGCGCGTATCAATAGTGCTCTGGACCAACTGCGTCGGGCTATCCCCGATTGTACAGTGCAAGGTTGCGCTGCTGACTTTGCTGATGCAGATGCTGTACAGCATCTGCTCGATGACCATGATTCCATTGACATATTGATCAATAATGTAGGTATTTTTGCGCCAAAACCGTTTGCAGAGATAACAGATGAAGAGTGGCTGCATTTTTTCGAGGTCAATGTTCTTAGCGGTGTCCGTCTCTCCCGCCATTACCTGCCGCGAATGCTGGATCAGAACTGGGGTCGCATCATTTTCATTTCCAGTGAGTCCGGGATTCAGATACCAGCGGAGATGGTGCACTATGGTACTACAAAAACTGCCCAGTTGGGTGTATCCCGGGGACTGGCCCAGCAGACAGCCGGAACCAATGTCACCGTAAATACGGTGATCCCCGGTTCCACTAGATCGGAAGGATCGGAGAAGTTCATTAGCGACTTGGCCCAGGAACGGGGGTTATCCAAGGAAGATGTGGAGCGGGAATTCTTCGAAAAAATCAGGCCTACCTCCCTGCTGGAACGCTTTGCCACTATTGACGAAGTCGCTACATTTGTAACTTATCTCGCCAGTCCGCTGGCTGCGGCCAACAATGGCGCTGCCCTGCGGGTTGATGGTGGTACTGTACCAACAATACTCTGATATGATCCTGAATTCACATGCCTACTGCTGATACGATCATTTTTGACCTAGGGGGCGTGTTGATTGACTGGAACCCGGAATACCTGTACCGGAAAATATTCTCCAACGATGATGATCTGCGCTATTTTCTGGAAAATATATGTAACAGCGCCTGGAACCAGGAACAGGATGCCGGATATCCACTGGCCCAGGCTACCGCTGAACTTGCTGTTAAATATCCGCAATACGATGCTGAGATCAAGGCTTATTACGGCCGCTGGCAGGAAATGCTTGGTGGCTACGATAAGGAATGTGTAGCTATCCTGGAAAATCTGCATCAAAAGCAAAACTGCCGGTTATTGGTCTTGACCAATTGGTCGGGTGAAACATTTCATACCGCCAAAAATATGTATCCTTTCCTGAACCTTTTCGAAGGTATTGTGGTTTCAGGCAATGAAAGGATCAAAAAACCAGATCCGCGTCTTTATCAGATCCTGATTGATCGCTACAGTATACAGCCAGGCAAGTCAATTTTTGTTGATGATACAAAGATCAATGTAGAAGCAGCAATAGATCTGGGTTTCCAGGCAATTCATTTTTTATCCGCGAACCAGCTACAGGAAGAACTGCAGAAATGGGGTTTGATGTAGAACCCGCGAAAGGTTTGGGTGAGCGATGGGAATTGAACCCACGGCCTCCTGGGCCACAACCAGGTGCTCTAACCAACTGAGCTACGCCCACCATGCGGCCTTTGTTCTGTTGTGCAAAGGCGGGCGAAATTACCGGTCTTACCTATCACAGACAAGTTGTAAAGTACCACAAAGGACTCATTTCATATTTGCCTGTTCGTCGGTAATTTTTTCCATGCGTCTTGTGTCGCGCTATATCATAAAGGAACTTATACTGCCCTTTACATATTCATTGATGGTCATCGTACTGATGCTTTTTATAAATTTTTTCCTTAGGGCAATTGACCGATTTCTAGGGAAAGGCCTGAATATTTTCACAATACTTGAATATCTATTACTAAACTTAGCTTGGATTATAGCTCTAGCAGTACCAATGGCAGTACTGATTGCTACACTTATGGCTTTCGGTAGATTATCAGAATATAATGAAATAAACGCCATGCGTGCCTCGGGAATAAGCTTTACCTCAATCCTTCGACCGGCTCTATTATTTGGGCTGTTCATCTGCCTCGGGCTCACCTATTTCAATAACTATGTTTTGCCGGAAATGAATTTTTATGCCCGCTTATTGCAGGGCGACATCCATAAGAAACGACCTGGCCTTGATATTGAACCGGGTCACTTTATCAATAGTCTGCCTGATTATAGTATGATTATCCGTAAGGATAATAATGGTATAATGGAGGATGTACGCATTTTTAGTAAAGAGAATAAAGAAATTCAAACTAGTATCTATTCAAAGACCGGTGAATTAAAAACCCTTGATGATGCCATCATCTTGATGCTTTACAATGGTGAGATCCATGAACTGAAACTGGACGATTACAGTAACTACCGGCGCATCAATTTTGAACAACACAAGATAATCATACCTGCCGATGATTTGATGCTTGCTCGACGCGATACATCAAACCGGTCGGACCGTGAAATGACCATACCTATGATGCTTGATAAACAGGCTAATTATAAGCAAAGGTCCCAGCGTGTAAAACAGCGGGTTGGTCGTTCATTCAAAAAGGTAATCGGCGATAGCTTGGTACCACCATCGCTGATGGCAGCCGAATTGGTAATGAAAGATTATCGCGCTTCAGTTTTGAATGATACCAACCTCGTACCAGCAGAACAGCGTCGTGAGGAAAGAAGATTAAAGAGTCTGGAACGGCAGATGAATAATGAATATCGCCTCATTCAAAATTATCAGAAAAATCAAAATAAATACTGGGTAGAGATTCATAAAAAAATTTCGCTTCCGGTAGCCTGTATTCTTTTCGTACTTGTTGGCGCACCATTAGGCACACTGACCCGTAAAGGCGGTTTTATGATGGCCATCTGTATGGGCTTTGGTTTTTTCCTTGTCTACTACATTTTTCTCATCGGTGGAGAGGAAATGGCTGATCGCAACCGAGTATCACCTTTAATTGGTATGTGGACACCGAATGTCCTTTTACTAGTCATTGGTATTTATTTAACGATCAATACAGTACGGGAACGAGCCCCTCTCCAGTTTCGCTGGCCTTGGCAAAAAACCACAGCTAAATAGGGGGTACAATGAACCCAGCTGAATTGATCCAGATTAAAGAACAGGGCAATGCTATTCCCATCGCAGACCTGAGACATTTCATATTGGACTATACCCAAGGTAGCATCTCTAACGAAACAATGACCAACCTATTAAAAGCCATTTATAGTAACGGGATGACTCTGGAAGAGACATTTTCCCTTACGGAAAGTATGCTAGATTCTGGCGAAAGAATGGATTTCTCATTTCTGGATAATTATGTTGCAGACAAACATAGTACGGGCGGTGTTGGTGATAAGGTTTCGCTTATACTTGGTCCACTTATGGCTGCTGCAGGCCTGGCTATCCCTATGATCAGCGGGCGTAGCCTGGGTCATACTGGTGGCACACTTGATAAACTAGAAGCTATACCTGGCTATAAAGTTGATATATCACTGGATGAATTCAAACGCAATGTCAATGATATTGGTATTTCCATGATTGGCCAGACCGCTGAGATCTGTCCCGCTGATAAAAAAATGTATGCCTTGCGTGATGTTACCGGCACTGTGGGTTCCATCCCTCTCATCTGCGGATCGATTATGAGTAAAAAGATCGCTGAAGGTATTCAAGGACTGGTAATGGACATAAAGATCGGGAATGGCGCTTTTATGGAAACACTGGATGAAGGTCAAAAACTGGCAACATTACTGGAACAAATCGGAAATAATTTTAATGTTAATACAGACATCGTTTTTTCGAGTATGGACCAACCATTGGGGAGATATGCAGGTCTGTGGTGTGAGGTAAAAGAAGCAATAAACTGCCTGCAAAGCGATGGACCAGAAGATACTATGGCTGTTACCTTAGAACTGGGATCAAGATTATTGATCCAGGCAAAAACAGTATCAGACAAAAGTGCGGCCATGAAAATGCAGCGCGAATTGATCGAGACTGGCCTTGCACTTGAAAAATTTTTAGAAATGGTGTCTGCCCATGGTGGAACGCACGCAGATATAGCATCCTTTCAAACATTGCATCTACCATCGGAAGAAGCTGTATTTTCTGCTCAACAGTCAGGCATTATTTCCACCATGTATACAAAATTAATCGGACTGGCAAACTCCGAGCTGGGATGCGGGCGCAAGGAACTAGCTGAGGTGCTGGACCCTACTGCCGGCATGGAATTTTATCACAAGATAGGTGACCAGGTTATGGAAGGAGAACCACTGATTCGGTTGTTCAATTCTAATTCTGAAAAATTAAATACAGCACTAAATATGTTGAGTACATCTGTGGTTATTGGTGAAGAACATGTAGATCACCGACTTTTTCCTTCAACAGATTAAAAGAACTACCGACGGTGTATTTTACACAGTCGCGAAGGATCAGTACCCAGGATGAACAACTCTTTTTCTAACGGACAAAGTGGTGTTGGTTTTTCTTTTGAAACCTGACAAATAGAAAAGGTTTTTACTTTATCAGGTTGTTGGAATTCTTCCTTTGAGTAATATAATGAATCATGAGCTGTTTTCATGAAACGTGCCCAAGCTGGTAAGGCCGCCCGTGTACCATCTGCACCTTTGCCAAGACTTACCTGAGGATCGTCAATGCCAAACCAAGCGCCTGCTGCGATTTGGGTGGAAAATCCCACAAACCAGGCATCAGTCCAACCTTGGGTCGTCCCTGTTTTCCCAGCAGCGGGATGATAGAAATTATATTTCCAACGTATACTGCCACCAGTGCCACGATCTACGACTGTCTGCATTAGATCTGTCATCATAAAGGCTGTTTCTTCACTCAATATTTCTTTCTGCTTAGGGTAATATTCTATCAGAATATTTCCGTAACGATCTTCAATTTTTGTTATTCCAAAAGGTTCAGAATAAACACCACCGTTTGAATACACTGCATAAGCCGCTACCATTTCGATAGGATAAACCTCAGAAGTCCCGAGCGCGATGGCATCTACTGCTCGTATATTGGTAGATACGCCCATATTTTTTGCGTTGGACGCAACTTCCCGAGCTGGCACCACTTCCTGTACCATCCGCACTGCTACAAGATTCAATGATCGCCGTAATCCTTCCCTGATCGTCGTTAGTCCTCCTGTACTTTGATCATAATTCTGTGGATTCCAGTTCTCCCAACCCCCATCGGGTTTTGGCACTTTAAGCACTACGGGTTGATTCAGCAGTTGCTTTGATACAGGAACACCGTTATCTATGGCAGTAGTGTAGACAAATGGTTTGAAAACACTGCCTGGCTGACGCTTAGCCTGTGTAGCGCGATTAAATTGATCAGTATAATCGGGCCGCCCTCCTACCATTGCCAAAATAGCACCAGTGTTCGGATCCAGGGCTACGAATGCACACTGAACGAGAAGTTTATCTCGCAACTCTTCGTAAAGTGGTAATTCCCCTTCCATCATCATGCGTACGGTATCCTCACTGAAAATTCCAAAATAAGCCAGGTTTTCGAATTCCTCATCATCCTTGAACAAACGTTTATTTAACCGTTTTTGGTTATCAAGTATTGACTGCATTACTGCATCTTCAGCATAACGCTGTAAACGGGAGTCCAATGTCGTGAATATTTTAAGACCATCACGATATATATTCACACCGAGTCTTTCGTCTTCTGTCTCAAGTACCCGGCGAATATATTCCGTGAAGTAGGGGGCCACTCCCTTAAATTGATCTTTTTGAATATTTTGCAGGTCCGTTGAACGTGCTTCAACATAAACCGCATCGGTGATATAATTTTGATCGTGCATCAATCGCAGTACAGTATTACGTCGTACAAATGCTCTATCAGGGTGTCGAATCGGTGAATATCTGGCTGGCGCAGGTAGCAATCCCACGAGCAAGGCACATTCATCAATGCTTAGATCCTCAGCGTCTTTAGCAAAAAAACGTTTTGCAGCAGCCTGCACGCCATAGGTTCCGTGTCCAAAATGAACACTATTCAGGTACATTTCCAGGATCTCATCCTTTGTATACGTTTTTTCAATTTGGATCGCTGTAATTATTTCCTTGATCTTACGGATGACCGTTTTCTTGAAGCCGATAGTATCGTAAAGGTTGCGGGCCAACTGCTGTGTGAGCGTGCTAAAACCTTGGCGGTAACTCAGGGCTAGAACGTTTGTGATGATCGCCCGCGCTACACTGCGCAATGAAATTCCCCAGTGTTTCCTGAAACGGCGATCTTCAGAGGATAAAACTGCATGCTGCATATAGAGAGGTATGCCGGCCAATTCAACAAATACACGTTTTTCGAGGAAAAGTTCGTGGATAATCTTTCCATCGGATGAATAAATCCTGGTAACCAGATCGGGATCAAAATTTTCCAATTGTTCAATAGATGGTAGATCCTGCGCCAGAACTACTATATAAATGACTACACCAATTGTACCAGCCAGAGTGATCCAGAAAGATCGTACAACAGAACGTGCCCAGAGCTCTTCATTTGCCTGCTTGGCCATTGTGAAATTTACGTTGGTTTAGTAATTATGTTTCAAGTGACCAGTGATAAAACTATACTGAATATCAGTGGGCAATAAACTATTTCTTTATCTTGCGTGGTCGTATCATTTTTTCTGGCTGGACCAACTTATCGAAATCCTCTTCACTCATATAATCCAGTTCCACGATCGCTTCACGCAAGGATAGATTTTCCGAATATGCTTTCTTGGCCACTTTCGCAGCTTTGTCATAACCAATGTGCGGATTCAATGCTGTCACCAACATAAGGGAATTGTATAGATTCTCATGGATGCGTTGCTTATTGGGTTCGATACCCTCTATCGCATTCACCAAAAAGGAGTCGCATGCATCGGCCAGTAATCGAATTGATTGCAATATATTGAAAGCAATAACCGGTCGGTAAACATTCAGTTCAAAATTCCCACTCGCACCTGCGAATGCAATTGTTGTATCATTTCCCATAACCTGGGTACACACCATAGTCATGGCTTCACATTGAGTCGGATTAACTTTTCCAGGCATAATTGAAGAACCAGGTTCGTTCGCCGGTAAGACAACTTCACCGATCCCAGAACGGGGACCACTAGCTAGCCAGCGTAGGTCATTAGCAATCTTGAATAAGGATACGGAAACAGTTTTCAGCGCGCTGGATAGCTCAACTATGCTATCCTGACCGCCTAGTGCTTCAAATTTATTTTCAGCCGTTCGGAAAGGAATGTCAGTGAGTTTAGAGATTTCCGCTGCTGTTTTTTCACCAAAACCTTCCGTGGAATTGATTCCCGTACCAACAGCAGTGCCACCCATGGCCAATTCATAGCAACTGTCCATTGCGTTTTTGATCCGTTTACATCCATGTTCAATAGCTGATACATAACCGGAAAATTCCTGCCCTAAACTGAGAGGAGTTGCATCCTGCAGATGGGTTCGGCCCAGTTTAATAATATTGGAAAATTCTTCTTCTTTAGCATGCAACCCATCCCGCAAGCGCTCCAGATTTGGCAGCAGCTGATGTACTACACATTCAACAGCTGCAATATTGATCGCTGTTGGAAAGGTGTCATTGGTGGACTGGCCCATATTAACATGGTCATTGGGGTGAACTGGATCCTTGCTCCCGAGTGTACCCCCAGCCATTTCAATGGCGCGATTGGCGATCACTTCATTAACATTCATATTAGTTTGTGTCCCTGATCCGGTCTGCCAGACCACAAGCGGGAAGTGATCGTCCAATTTACCAGTAATCACTTCATCTGCAGACGATGAAATAGTTTTTGCAAGTTGAGGATCTAGTAGGCCTGTTGCGCTGTTTACTGTTGCTGCCGCTTTTTTGATAATTCCGTAAGCACGGATGAATTCACGGGGAAAATGTTCTTTACCTATTTTAAAATTATTCAGAGATCGTTGTGTTTGAGCTCCATAATAACGATCATTTGGCACTTGGACAGGCCCCATGCTGTCTTTTTCAGTGCGATAATCCATAGCTAAAAGCTAAGACATAATAATTATTCTACCACCCAGTTATCCGTCCCATCTAACAATGTCTGCATATCTCCTATACCCTTGTTTTTCTTGGCAAATTTTATTTGTTCAGCAAGCATAACTTCATAAATAGGTTCATCTACAGAGTAAAAAACACCAATTGGATTCGGGAACTCATCCTGATAAGTAAAGTTGCTCAACAGCATTGCGATAGTCCAATCAGTTTCATTGTGCACTAAAAGGTCATCGGTACTCCATTTGTCCCCAATTTCAACAACTTTGGGTACATTTCCATCAAGGCGTATTCCCTTGTTCAATTCTTTACCAAATACCAATGGTTTATTATTTTCCAGCCACAAAACTTTATCTGCTTTGGTTTCTTTTTCAGTCATTGGGGCAAATGCACCATCATTGAAAATGTTGCAGTTTTGGTATATTTCAATAAATGAGCTTCCACTATGGCTATGGGCCCGCTTGATCATAGATTGCAACTGGGCTGTTTCCCGATCAACGGCTCGTGCTACGAAGCCTGCCTGAGCTCCCAACGCCAGTGCCAGCGGGTTAAAGGGCCTATCCAATGACCCCAGTGGCGTCGATTTGGTGATTTTGCCTAACTCTGATGTAGGTGAGTATTGACCTTTGGTCAAACCATATATCCTGTTGTTGAAAAGCATCACATTAATGTCCAGATTGCGTCGTAAAAGATGGATAGTGTGGTTACCGCCAATTGAAAGTGCGTCACCATCTCCGGTAATGACCCATACCGATAGCTCAGGGTTAGCTAATTTTACCCCTGATGCAATAGCCGGTGCCCGACCGTGGATCGTATGGAATCCATAGGTGTTCATATAATATGGAAAACGACTAGAACAACCGATCCCAGATATAAAAACAAATTTTTCTTTATCAACACCTAGATCTGGAAATATTTTTTGTGTTTGGGATAGGATGGCGTAATCGCCGCATCCGGGACACCAGCGTACAGCTTGGTCCGATACAAAATCCCGGCGATCCAATTTTGGTGTTTTAACTGTAGCTTCTGCCATAATCTTACCCTATTAGTTTTTGCGCTTTGGTTACAATATCTGCTGCTCTGAGCGGCCGACCTCTTACATGATTTAAACCTTGCGCATCTACAAGATAATCAGCTCGTATCATTTTGGAAAGCTGACCCATATTCAATTCCGGAATAAGGACGTTCTTAAATCGAATTAAAATTTCGCCTAAATCCTTTGGGAGTGGGTTCAACCACCGTAAATGTACCAAACTTACCCTTTTGCTCTCGTTCTGCAATCTTTCCGTTGCCGATCTACATGAGCCATAAGTTCCTCCCCAGCTGAGAATCAATAGATCACCGCTTGCCGCACCCAAAATTTCTGTAGGCGGGATATCTTGTGCTATATTAGCCACTTTCTTGGCCCGTAATTCTGTCATGTGATGGTGATTTTCAGGGTCATAGGAAACATTGCCGGTCACATCCTCTTTTTCTAGTCCGCCAATGCGGTGTTCTAGTCCAGGCGTCCCCGGGGTAGCCCAGGGTCTGGCTAGTGTTTTGTCATCGCGGGCATAGGGCATGAAAGGCGTTCCATTTTCATTGTCAGAAAAATCAGGGTGAATACTGGGTAAATCATCAAAATTGGGTATGGACCATGGTTCCGATCCATTGGCCAAATAGCCATCGGAAAGCATGAATACTGGAGTCCGGTATTTAATCGCTACTTGGCAGGCCTCAAACGCTGCGTAAAAACAATCTCCAGGTGTTTGGGCGGCAATCAGAGGTACAGGAGCCTCACCATTGCGGCCGTACAAGGCCTGAAAAAGATCAGACTGTTCTGTCTTGGTTGGTAAGCCAGTGCTGGGTCCACCGCGCTGAACATTAACGATTACGAGTGGTAATTCTGCAATAACTGCCAAACCAATCGCCTCAGATTTTAAAGCAATCCCAGGACCAGATGATGCCGTCACACCAATATTTCCTGCAAATGAAGCGCCGATGGCAGAAGAAATACCAGCGATTTCATCTTCTGCCTGGAAAGTTTTAACGCCAAAATGGCGAAATGAGGCCAGGGTATGCAGTATATCGCTGGCCGGTGTGATTGGATAACCGCCATAAAATAATGGAATATTTGCTTTCTCTGATGCAGCCAGTAGACCAACGCTTGTAGCAAAATTTCCATTGATATTCCTGTATTTACCAGCAGCCAATGGTGCCTTTTCAACAGCAAAACGTGTGGTAAATATTTCTACTGTGTCCCCGTAATTATAGCCGGCATTTAGTGCTCTAATATTGGAATCGATCAATTCAGGGCGTTTTTTAAATTTTACTCCCAGCCAATTTATGGTGGGTTCCAGGGGCCGATTGTAGATCCAGTACAGAATACCAAGGGCAAACATATTCTTGGTACGTTCTACTGTTTTTGGTGATATATCCATATCCTCACAGGCCGTGGCCACCAAGCGGCTCATTTCAATTGAATACAACTCATAACTATCCAATGTGTCGTCTTCTAGCGGATTACTCTCATAGCCTGCCAATTTCAAATTTTTTGGACTGAATGCGCTCTCATTAGTGATTATAATGCCGCCTGGCATCAGATCTGATAAATGGACTTTGAGTGCTGCAGGATTCATGGCAACTAGTACATCCGGCTGGTCTCCCGGTGTATGAATTTCCTTGGAACTGAAGTGCAGCTGAAAGGCACTAACACCTGCCAAAGACCCGGCTGGTGCCCGAATCTCAGCTGGATAATCTGGTAACGTACTTAAATCATTTCCTACGATTGCTGTAGTTTCTGTAAAGCGTGTACCTGTCAACTGCATCCCATCGCCGGAGTCTCCGGCGAACCGGATCACAACCTTATCTACGTTCTTTGTTTCTATGCTCAAGGATTTATATAGGGAATTTCGTTAAATATTGAATGCTCTATGTACTAGTAAAATAGTGTCACTTCAAATGGTGTAACTAATAGTCTTTTAAAATAATTAACTACTATGAGATCAAAATTTAGCATCACTTTTTAGTTCCTCACAATGAATTCACAATTAAGAAAAATATTTTAGGACGAAAAGAGATTAAAACGCTGGATTGTTGCACTTCAACCCTTTAAAACGTAATATATACCATTATGGTCACCCAGAGAGATTCAAACGATCCCCGCCAATTATCTCTTTTTGGTGAATTACCGCGATCATCAAACCCCTCTATTGCCACTTTCCCGGAATTTGATCAAGCATTAAATAACCTTATCAAACTAAGTGATCTAGGTGCGTTCATTGAACTGAATATTCAGGGCTTTGAAAAAGGCTACACTCTAAAATTATCGGAAGCCATCATCCCCAAGGATTTTCTAAAGCTACCAGATAACTATTCTCCGATTACGGTACAGCTGTTTTCTCATGATTTGCGTAATGAGATTAAAAAACTAACCTATGAAATAAAATCATTTTTCACCCAGCGGAATTCATTTAAAACATCTTTTGGGTATTTCCTCTTTAGGTCAGATTTCAGCAACTGGAAGCAATACCTTACAACGAAAAAAGAACAAATTAATGAACATTTGAATAAAGAATTCAGCGGTGGTGCCTACGGAAGATATTTTTTAGAACATTTTTCTCAAGGATATGAATTTATTGAATCGGTTGCAGATATTACTGCCCCCTGGGAATATCGGAAAAAACTGCTACTGAAAGATATTCAAGAATGTCGCAAACAAATGCTGAATAATAAAACGACATTGGCAAATTTGAAACCAACTGAATTGGACTTTCCATTCTCATTAATGGTATTCAAAACGATGCATATACCCATGGTTCTACACCATTATCAATCTCAGATCCAAATTCATTCTCGGTTCAAGACTATCCATTTGGAACACCTTATCGATAGGGACATAAATACAATTGAAGACATTCGAAAATTAGCTGATAGCTTATAATTTTCTCTTTTTGCTTAACTAATACATTAACCCATGAAAACAAAAGATCAAATACGGCTAACTACGTTATCCCACGGCTCTGGCTGAGCATGTAAGATCGGTCCTGATGACCTAGCCCAGGTTCTGGGTGATCTTATGATTGAGGATGATGATCGTGTTGTCGTTGGTTTTGATAAGGCTGACGACGCTGCAGTGGTACGTCTTGAAGGTGACCGATATATCTTACAGACGGTCGACTTTTTTACACCAATCGTAGATGATCCCTATATGTATGGACAGATAGCAGCAGCTAATTCAATTTCAGATATTTATGCCATGGGCGGCACACCACTATTTGCCTTGAATATTGTAGGTTTTCCAATCAAGGATCTCCCGAAAGAAATACTTTCCAAAATATTACAAGGCGGTGCTGATAAAGCAAAAGAAGCCGGGATATCCATTATTGGCGGGCACAGCATTGATGACAAAGAACCAAAATATGGACTGGTTGTCACCGGTGAAGTATCTCAAGATCAATTGGTAAAAAATTCCGGAGCCGAAACTGGAGATGCAATCCTATTAACGAAACCACTGGGAACAGGCATAATCACTACCAGCATTAAGAATGAACAAGCTTCTGCGGAATCGATTTCTGCTGCTATCGATTCAATGGCTTTGCTGAACAAACTTGCCGGCAGCATGCTGATCGATTACTCCGTTCATGCCGCAACAGATGTAACAGGTTTTGGTCTGCTGGGTCATGCTGCAGAATTATGCCGCAACAGCAATGTAGCAATGCAAATCAATTATAATGACCTCAAGTTCTTACCTGGTACGGAACAATTAGCACAACAAGATAACATACCGGGGGGAACCAAACGGAACCTCTCCTACGCCAGTCAATTCACCCATTTTGCAGAATCAATTACAGAATTGCACCAATTAATGATTGCTGATGCCCAAACTTCTGGTGGTTTGCTGATTACTCTACCACAACATCGGGTAGATGAATTTCTTGATAGCTATAATGATAAAGCACCTATCTCAGCCGTCCATATTGGCAATGTAACCGAAAAATCTGAGTTTCTTATTACCGTATTATAATTACTTGTATAGTATTCAGTAAATAACGTATTATATACGACAATAATTATCGGATATAAAAATGCTGAAATTAACAAGAAAAGTTGAATATGCGCTTATTGCTCTGCGACATATGCAGGATAAAGCGCCTGAATTGGTATCTTCTACCAAAGAAATTGCAACACAGTATAATATACCACTGGAGATTCTAGCCAAAACATTACAGCATCTGGCGAAAGAAAATATTATTGAACCGATCAATGGACCTCGTGGTGGATATCGACTTAAGGCACAGCTTGGTAATATTAATCTTGTTGAATTCTTTGAAAGAGTGGAAGGTCCATTAGGCCTCAGTGATTGTTTTTATGATTCAAACTGTTTGCAAATCGACTATTGCAATATTCGAACGCCCATCCAGCGCATCAATGCCAATATGATAAATATGTTTCGCAGTATGACGGTGCAGGATGTGACCAGCTAGGAGCACCAATGGCAGAACTAACAAAAGCAGATATCATAGCTGTGTTGAAACAGTGTTATGATCCTGAGATCCCAGTAGATCTATGGAACTTGGGACTGATCTATGATATTGTCTACAATAATCAATCCGCCGGACCAGTAGATGTCGATATCACTATGTCACTCACGACCCCGGGATGCGGCATGGCCGATCAAATGTCCCAAGATATCAAACAGAAAGTCGAAGCGCTGGATGGAGTGAACCAGACCACCGTTAAGGTTACATTTGACCCAGCTTGGAAACCAGAGATGATGACCGATGAAGCAAAGGAAAAGCTTGGGTTTTACCCAACACCGGCACCCTCGGAAAAAACAGAATCAAATGAATGGGAGTAAACCATGAGCACTAAAGAAAAAGAATTAAAGGAATTCACTGCAGCAGCTATTTCTGTAACCCCACGGGCCTCTGAAAGAATCAAGAAATCCATGAAAATTGAGGATAAAGAGAACTGGGGTTTACGTATGTCCGTGGAACAGGGTGGCTGTTCAGGCATGAGCTATAAGATGTCCTTTGATGAAAAACGCGGTAAACAGGATAAAGTGTTTGAGAGTAGTGGTTTAACAATCTTTTGTGATATAAACAGTTGGCTCTATGTCCGCGGAATCGAAGTTGATTTCTCGGATGATATGCTCAATGGTGGCTTTAAGATACATAATCCCAATGCAAACCGTTCCTGTGGTTGCGGAACGAGTTTTTCAGTCTAGGAAAACCCATTGAAAACACAAAACAAAACCATTGAGAAGGTTACTTCTCAAGACTACCAATACGGTTTTGTAACTGATATAGAACAGGACACGATCCCCCCAGGATTGAATGAAGATGTTATCCGTTTGATTTCCAATAAAAAAAATGAGCCTGATTGGTTGACCAACTGGCGTTTAAAGGCTTATAACAATTGGCTGAAGATGAATGAGCCTGATTGGGCCAAGGTTGATTATCCTAAGATTGACTATCAATCGATCAGCTATTACTCCGCGCCAAAGGATAAATCCGATGGTCCAAAAAGTCTTGATGAAGTGGACCCAGAACTGGTAAAAACTTATGAAAAACTAGGTATTCCTTTAGAAGAACAAAAAATGCTGGCCGGGGTGGCGGTAGATGCTGTTTTTGACAGCGTCTCTGTTGCCACTACCTTCAAGGAAGATCTGGGAAAAGCAGGTGTGATATTTTCTTCCTTTTCGGAAGCTGTTCAGGATTACCCAGATCTGGTAAAGAAATACTTAGGTTCAGTTGTACCATACACTGACAATTACTTTGCAGCGCTCAACTCTGCTGTATTCAGCGACGGGAGTTTTGTTTACATACCCAAAGGGGTGCGCTGTCCCATGGAATTATCTACCTATTTTCGCATCAATGCCATGAATACAGGCCAATTTGAGCGCACCTTGATCATAGCCGATGAAGGTAGTCACGTGAGCTATCTGGAAGGCTGTACAGCTCCCATGCGTGACGAAAACCAACTCCATGCTGCGGTGGTCGAATTGGTAGCTCATAAAGATGCAGAGATTAAATACTCCACAGTTCAGAACTGGTACCCTGGCAACCCAGAAACTGGTAAAGGTGGTGTCTATAATTTTGTAACCAAGCGTGGTATCTGCGCAGGATCCAATTCAAAAATTTCGTGGACACAGGTAGAGACTGGATCGGCTATCACTTGGAAATATCCCAGTTGTATTTTGAAAGGTGATGACTCAGTTGGCGAATTTTATTCTGTAGCGGTTGCCAACAATTTTCAGCAAGCGGATACGGGTACCAAAATGATTCATTCTGGCAAGAATACCCGCAGTACAATTATTTCCAAAGGTATTTCTGCCGGTAAAGGACAAAATACCTATCGTGGACAGGTAAAAATCATGAAAAATGCTGAGAATGCCAGAAATTATTCCCAGTGTGACTC
>ERZ651768.853-NODE-853-length-22527-cov-15.037060_pt1 | contig 22527 bp, 19 predicted proteins | sample MGYA00514754_ERZ651768 | MGnify/ENA metagenome assembly ERZ651768
TAAAGGAGACCCTTACGCTACTGACACGCTGATTTCTCTGCTTAAAGATGTCGGAGAACCGGTAAATCCTGCAGAGCTGGATTCCGTAATGAGTATCGGGGAAAGACTGAGCTCAGCATATTTTTCGCATTTGCTTACTATGAACGGAATGCCTGCAGCTGCCTTCACAGGAGGACAGGCCGGTATACTTACAGACGATAATCCCGGAAATGCCGAAATTCTAGAAATAAATACCTCCAGAATCCGTAAGGCCTTGAGAGCAGGAAAAACCGCGGTAGTAGCTGGTTTTCAGGGGGTTACTTCAGAGGGAGATGTACGTACACTGGGGCGTGGAGGTAGCGATACAAGCGCTGTTGCTCTGGGTTCATCACTGGGTGCTGAGGTTGTGGAAATTTATTCTGATGTTGACGGCATTGCCAATTGTGATCCACGCCAAATTCCTGAAGCTGTTTTTATGGACTCAGTCAGTGTCACGCAAATTCTTACCATGGCAGACGAAGGCAGCAAGGTAATTCATCCAAGGGCAGTTAAAGCATCACTTAAAACAAAAACCGAAATTGTTGTACGCAATACATTCAACGAACAGAGCGGAACCATAATTTTCCACAATGCTCCTGACCAGCAGTCTGATCAGGTAGCGCTGGCACACCGCGATGAACTGTGCCTTATTGAGTTTGATAAAAAAACAGATGCCCTGAAAACAATTCCTGAATTAATCCAGCTGGATGATCAGAAATTCCTGCTAAAAAATGATGTTTACCTCAAAAGCAGAATTAAGGAGCTGCAGAAAATCTTTGGAACACTCAAAAAAGACCAGGATTGGGCCACTATTTCAGTGGTATTTGACAAACCTGTTACCGAAATTATAGATATTCAAGATGCTGAAATAATTCGGTCCAGCAAGAATGCAATTTGTTACCTGCTGAAAGAAGTTAATTTATCTGCATCCATGAGGACTCTGTATGATCATTATGTCAAGCTTTGATGAACATCCCCCCACTTCAAATTTACCAGGCAAAAAAAAGAATTTCTCCATATGTGACGCGCACCCCGCTGGTGCGTGCACACGCCCTCTCTGATCGATGTGAGGCCGAAATCTGGTGCAAGCTGGAAACCATGCAGCCTACAGGTGCCTTCAAGCTTCGCGGCGCGACTAACGCAATTTTGCGACTGAATGAGGACCAGCGAACTCGTGGAGTGGTAGCAGTCTCCACAGGAAACCACGGGCGTGGAGTGGCATACGCCGCACGAGAACAAGGCATCCGGGCTGTAATCTGCCTCACCAGTCTTGTTCCGGAGAACAAGGTGGAAGCCATCAAATCGCTGGGAGCCGATGTGCGGATCGTCGGCAATTCACAGGACGAAGCGGAAATTGAAGCCAATCGGCTGACTGAAGAGGAAGGATTGATTCCGATTTCACCTTTTGACCATCCCGACGTGATTGCCGGGCAGGGTACGATTGGTCTGGAACTGCTTGAAGACTTTCCGGAACTTAACTGCGTGGTGGTTCCGCTTTCAGGAGGAGGACTGATCGGAGGCATTGCGTTAGCGCTTAAGGCTGCATCTCCAAAAATCCATGTAGTAGGAGTGACAATGGAAAACGGTCCCGCAATGGTACTTAGTCTGGAGGCTGGAAAACCGATAGAAGTAGAGGAAGAGGAAAGCCTGGCAGACAGTCTAGGCGGTGGTATCGGTCTGGACAATCGCTATACCTTGGCATTGGTCCAGGAGTTAGTCGATGAAACCCTGCTGGTCAGCGAAGATGAAATTGGGCAGGCAATACGATACGTTTTTGAAACGCAGAGAATGGTGCTCGAAGGCGGTGCCGCAGTCGGGACTGCAGCCCTGCTGGCAAAAAAGCTGGAGGTTCACGGACAGAACGTTGCCCTGATTTACAGCGGAAACAACATTGCCGAGAAGACATTGCGGAAGGTGCTTGATTCCTGATGGAAATCCTTACACGCGCAGAACTGGAACCTGTTTTCAAGTGGGACACAAATTCGCTTTTCAGGTCACAGCGATCTCGGTTTATGCATTTGAAAAAGCAATGAAATTTAAACTTGGAAAAATTTTTTAAAGACTAATATAGCGAGAAAGCAATGCCTGCATTTGAAAAGGAAGAATACGATATTCGCCTGGCTAAGGTTCGTAAAAGCATGGATCAAAAAAACATTGAAGTGCTGATAGTCACTGACCCTTCTAACATGTCCTGGCTGACAGGCTATGATGGCTGGTCTTTTTACGTACACCAATGCGTGGTGCTGACCCTAGAGGGGGAGCCGCTTTGGTACGGCCGCGGGATGGATGCCAATGGCGCAAAGAGAACAGTGTTCATGCGAAATGAAAATATTATCGGGTATGCTGATGATTATGTACAAAATCCGCTTAAGCATCCAATGGATTACTTGAGTGAAATTTTCAGAGAAAAAGGCTGGGCTGAAAAAACCATCGGAGTGGAAAAAGACAATTATTATTTTTCCGCCTCATGCCTGGAGTCGCTGCAGAAAAACCTGCCTGAATCCAGTTTCACTGACGCCACTGGTTTGGTCAACTGGCAGCGCATAGTAAAGTCCAATCAGGAATTGGAATACATGCGTAAAGCCGCACGGATCGTGGAAAAAATGTATGAACGCATTTTGGAAGTCATTGAACCGGGGATGCGCAAAAATGATCTAGTGGCAGAAATTTATCATTCCGGTATTTCCGGAGTTGAAGGAGCAGGGGGAGATTATCCGGCTATTGTGCCGGTGACGCCCACAGGAGCTGACGCATCTGCTCCTCACTTAACCTGGGATGATCAGGAAATTCCGGACAATTCCGGAACCTTTTTTGAAATTGCAGGATGTTATCGGCGATATCACTGCCCGCTTTGCCGCACTGTTTACCTGGGGACACCACCAAAAAAATACCTTGAAGTGGAAAAGGCTGTTCTGGAAGGAATTGAAGCCGGTTTAGATGCAGCTAGGCCCGGTAATTATGCCGAAGACATTGAAGCAGCATGGCGTGAAACCATTGCCAGGTACGGTTTTGAAAAAACAAGCCGCTGCGGCTATGCCATTGGATTGAGTTATCCTCCGGACTGGGGGGAGCGTACTGTAAGCTTTCGTCCCGGAGACAAAACTTTACTGGAACCGAACATGACTTTTCATTTCATGCCCGCTCTCTGGTTTGACGACTGGGGAATCGAAATTACTGAAAGCATCGTCATCACTGAAAAAGGAGCTGAGCCTCTGGCCAATGTGCCGCGTAAACTGTTTGTAAAGGATTAGCAAAAAAAACAGCCGAAATAAGAAAATAATTTTTCAACGCAGCAATGTAAATGCTGAACCGAAACGTCCCAAAACTGTTATCCAGCAGATGATTCCGAATACCACTGCCAGAATAGGAAAGCACTCCGGATACATGCATATGATGACAAAAAACAGAATTGTTTCTGTACCCTCTGTCAATCCTCCTAGATAGTAGAATGCCTTTAGCCCATGAGAATCGGAAGAGATGCCTTGTTTTTCAGCTGCTGCAGCAAAGGCCAGAAAGCTGGAACCTGTGCCTATGAAGGAAAAAATCAAAAAAGCCGCAGCCAGACCGTTATTCTCTGGATCAGCCAGTGCGAACCCCAGAATAACCAACGAATAAAAAATAAAATCACAGGTAATATCCAGGTAGCCGCCTAAATTTGTAGTGCCGTTTTTTCTGGCTACCGCTCCATCAATTCCATCAAAAAAACGGTTGACTAATATTACTGCCAGTGCTGCGGAATACAACTTAAGCCAGAGCAAAGGAACAACCATCACCCCAATCGCAAAGCCGGCAAGTGTGATTGTGTTTGCAGAAATTTGACGAGGGATATGATTCGCCAGACCGTTCATGATTGGATGGAAAATTGTGTTTATCCTGTGATCCAGCATTATGCTTTTTGCCCTGGTGAATTATGGATGTTGTATTTTTCCTAGAGTGAAATCAATCCGGAAAAATTTATGGTTCATCGACTTCCAGACTTTAATTTAATTATGTCTGAACCTCTGAAACAGCACAAAAAAAGAATAAAAAAATTTAATGGATTTCTTCAGGAAGTCAATTCGATGCGCTTGAGAATTGCGTTGGCGATGTCTTCCTTTCCTACATGTTTCTCAGGTTCGTTTTCAGGCTGAATTAACCATGCCACCTGGGTGCCATCCGGTTTGAACTCTTCTGCACGATTTGCCACAACCATTTGTGGTCCTCCTTTTTTGGAAAAAGGTTTTTTTGCAATCTTCATCAGTTCTTCATGAGAAACATTTTCTTCATACTTGAAGGTAACCGTTTTAAGCTGAGGATATTTCTTTCGTATTTCATCAACCATCTTTGGAGTCGGCATCAGTTTTAAATCTAACTGTTTTATCCTGCTTGATAATTTCCCTTGGTAAACTTTTACGGGCTGGAAATCCGCAACCGCTGCAGTAAAAATTCCCCAGTCAAAAGACTGCTGACTGAGTGACTCTTTCAATATATTTGCATAATCCTCAAACGTTGATGCAATTTTAGTATTTATAAAATCCGGCGCAGAACGGCTTCCCTTACCCAGAATCAATTCAACTGATGCCCCGCGCAGCCAGGCTTCCCGTGCTAACTTGATGGAAAGAGTACCTGTGAAGTATGTAGTGATACTCCTTATGTTGTCCAATGGAACAGGAGTCGGACCGCCAGTGATCAGCACAGATTTTCCGTAAAGTGAGGATTTACTGAGAGACCTGATTGTGGCAGCCACAATCAGGTCCAGAGAGGCTAAATTATTTTTACCATGAGCTTGTGTGGGTGGAATCAGGCTGACCCCCATTTCCTGCAATGTCTGCATAGAGCGAGTCAGAATTTTGTTATGCATCGAACCGTGCATTGCAGGCGCGAATAAAACCGGAATTCCCATGCGCTCCATTCTTCCAAGAGCCGCTGCGATGGCCGAGGAAACTACACAATCCGCAATACCCAGTGCTGCCTTATTCAATATGTTGTACGATGCAGGAGCGACAACAAAAACATCAAATGGAGTAACGTCACTTAAATGTTCTGCCTCGGAAGTAAATCGGTCTATTACAGGATTCTGTGAGCACCATTCAAGTGCCTCCTTGGCAACATAACGCAGTCCCTCATTAGTGGCATAAACAACTACGTCAGCCCCTTCCCTGCGAAAATCGCGCACCAGATCAGGCATTCGGTACGCCGCAATGCTGCCTGTTACCAGCAAAGCAACACGTTTTCCGGACAAATGTGAACCGGTTAAACGGACATCGCGGTCAGTAAGCTGCGAAGGCGGAGGCGGTTCAATTTTCCAGTCTAGAGACATTTTGTGTGTTCAAATTTGATCGTTTAAAGTTTTTTTTACTGTTTAATTTATTAAGGACTACCGCCTTTACTATAGTAATGTTGCTGCTAATTCGGCAAGTGGAGAGCGTTCGCAGCTGGTGAAACGCACATGCCCTGACATTGATGATTCCTTGAAACGCTCAACCAGCGTACTCAGTCCGTTGGAGGAAAGATTTACATCCGGATTGTCAATTTGATTTGGATCACCTGTCAAAACTATTTTAGTCCCTTCGCCCACTCTGGTAACTATGGTTTTCATTTCGTGTGGTGTAAGGTTCTGTGCTTCATCAACAATCATATACTGATTGGGAATAGTGCGTCCCCTAATATATGTCAGCGGTTCAACAATCAACATTCCCCTGTTCATCAGCTCATGGTAACTGTCACGTTTTGAAGCGCTTTTTGCAGCTGGATTATTGATCAGCAGTTCCAGATTATCAAAAATCGGCTGCATCCATGGAGCAAGTTTTTCCTGAGCATCTCCTGGCAGGTATCCCAGATCACGCCCCATTGGAAAAATTGGCCTTGAGGCCAGCATGCATGAATAAATATTATCTACCAGCATTTGCTGTAAACCCACAGCTAAAGCCAGCAAAGTCTTGCCTGTTCCCGATTTCCCACTCAGCGTAACAACCGAAATCTCCGGATTCTGCAACAGTGCCAATGCCAGCTGCTGTTCAGGATTTCTTGCACGGATTCCCCAGACACCCTGTTCTTTTGAAACCTGTTCGAACTGCTCTTTCTCCGAATTATATGTAGCTAATACTTCTTCATCCGGTGCTTCAGAACTGCTCAGCAATAGTCCTTCATTTGGATTAATTTCTTCCCTTTGCTGCTGCTCAGAAAATACCTCTTCTTTTGAAATTGAAGCCTGTTTCGCAAGTCTGCGCAATTTTTGTTTATCAACTTCATAGCGGTGCATTCCTGAATAAAGGATTGAATCATCCAGTCTGTTTCCCTGATAGCAAATTGTAGGAACATTTAGTATGTCAGCCTTCGTTCTTAAATTTTCATCCTGTGAAACAAAAACAACTTCCCTGCTTTTCTGATATAGTGTCCATGCAACAGCAAGTACCTTGTTTGAAATATTCTTTAAATCAGGGTTGTACGGTAAAGAGCCTGTATCCGGCTCTGACAACTCTATCCTCAATTTCCCACCATTAGGCAGACAAACACCTTCGGACAGACTACCTAATTGCCTGCATTTATCCAGCATCCGTGTGATAATTTGTGCTGAACGCCCTTTTTCTCCCAAATCCATTTTGATGCAATCCAGTTCCTCCAGGATGCATACAGGGATTACAACTTCTTTATCAGGAAAGTCATAAAGTGCCTCCGGAGTATAAAGCAGCACGCTGATATCAAGTACGCAAACAGGTACGTCATTCATGTATCTTCAGGAAGTTAAAAAAAGTGTGTACCAGGCTTTTAATAGATGAAGCATAATGCAATACAAATAAGTCGTTTTTTGTGAACAGGTTTTTCGGTGAATTACCCAAATTTGAATGGGCTACATTATAAACCAGCTGGTCCAGATGGTCAATCCAAGAACGATTCCTGTTAAGACTGCTGCTGATTTTTGTCAGAAGATTTCAGTAGATTGAAGGATTTTTTTGTGTAAGATTGATTGCTCAATGCTCACTTAAATGCAAACGCATGAACCTCAATTTCTTGCACTTTAAGAAAATCTGAGGTAAAAGTTTAGTAAGAGCAGTTATTTTTCCGGCTCATTAAATCATAGAAAGGTAATTAATGGCACTTCAGTTAACCTCCGGACTGCAGCCTGAGCTGCTTTCCGAAGATCAGAAGCAGTGGCTTGCCAACGCAATCTGCGGAGCTATTACAGCAGACGGCTCAATTGCGCCAGAGGAAGTAGAGTATCTTGAACGCGCGCTCTCTTTTTTACCAACGCAGACAGACGTGAAAAACATGATGCAGGCAGTAAAAGACCAGAAGCTCCCTCAATTGGACCGTCTGCCCGGTGCAACCAGAGAGTTGGAAGTAAAAATATTCATTGACCTGGCCACAGTCATTTCGGTGGACAATATCCTTGGTGCAAATGAAATTGACTACCTTCTGGAGATTGGGCGAAAGCTCGGTTTTGGACGTGAATTTGTTCGTGTTGTTATACGCTGGGCCAGTGAAGGCATTGTCTGGAAACGCAAAATGCAGCACCTTATAGATGCAGGAAGCTCCCTGGAAGCTGAATATTCAGATTAAAGACTAATGGATCCCGTAGACAACCAACGTTTTTCAGACAATCAATGGTGGAGTCAAAAATTATTCCTTAAGAACAAGCTGCGTCAGCATGTGTCTGGTTTCACCAACTTCAAATTCGAGCAGATGATGCGGTGCATCTGCTGAAAAGGTAAATTCAAAATGAGTTTTTTCCCTAGGTAGAAGTGCACGCAGAATTCCTGATTGTGGGAAAATCAGTATTTTGCGTGCCTGCATTTGGCCAAGCGAAGTATTAAGGCTGATGTTCTCCTTCAGTTCAGCCACCATCCTAATCATGCTCATCGAGCGTGGCAGACCTTTATCTTCGAGCTCCAGTGCCAGCAGAGGCAGAAAAAGAGTAAACGAATAATCCTCAGTCTGAAGTATATTTATCAGGTTTTTTCTCAGAAAGTAAATTACCACCTCAAATGGTACTGCCTGTTCCTTACTCAGGTCTGTTTCAAACTCCATAACATTTCCCGATTTATCCAGTCTTGTCCTCATCATCTTTCCGGAATAGGTATTGATAATCCGAAAATCTTCACGCAGATCTTCTTCCTCATACCATTTTGGAACACCAGAATCCAATTCGAACCATAGTGTCTTCCGTGTAAATACTTCCCCGTCCGGTTTGGTGTTTTCATTTTTTTCTATTATGAACCGTGTGCCGTCTTTAATTAATTCCACATAACGGTAATGGCTGTGTCCTGTGACCTCTGAACGCTTTAGATTCCAGTGTTTAAATGAAGCTCTGCTGCCTGGCAACAGTTCACTAAGGTAACTATCCATTGCGTAAACTGAATCAGCTTGAATCATCAAGCCTGCCAGTAACAGATTAATAATAATTATCTGCCTGCAACTTTTTTTCCAGTTCCGCATCAGTTGTATGCTCCTTCACATTTTCGGCATATAGTCCAATGTGATTTTGCTCTTGGCGGGTCCACAATGCACTGGCGGCAGACAACTTCTCCGCAACGATGGCAAATCATTTTGCTTGCCTGGAAACGTGACATGGACTTGCCGCAAACATTACAAATTTCTGCCAGTCTTTTCATATCTTAGTCTGTTGAATGGATTCAAAACATATTCAAACCGAAAAAACATATTTACTGCAAAATCATATCTCAGCAAGCATTTTGATTGCTGATTTCAAACCCTCATTTTAATTTGCCGATTTACTAATGTCATCTGGACTCAGAAGCAAATTCAAGGTGTCCTTTATGCTTGGATTTGACTTCCCTCAAAAAAATTTATTTAATCTGCAAAAAAATTTTTAAATGGATTTGATTTTGCAATGGGAATTTGCTTAAATTTGACTGTATATTAACATAAGGGAGCTTACCTTCATACGTAAAACCTCATAATAATGATGCCATGAAAGAAATTAAACGTCTGCTCTTGAAAGAGAAGGCGGCAATTCTCTCAGACATTCGGGAAAAAGCAGAGAGCAATAGCGTTAATAAAACTGATATTGGTGACGCCATAGATTCTTCTGTTGAAGAACAGAAACGTGAGTTGGATCTTTTACTTCAGGACCGGGAACAGGCAAGACTTGAAGGAATTGAAATCGCACTCACCCGCATTGAATCAGATGACTTCGGTTACTGTGATGAATGCGGAGAAGAAATATCCAAAAAAAGACTGCTTGCTGTTCCACTGGCCCGAACGTGCATCAATTGCCAGTCAAATATTGAACGCAGCCGACTCGCACAAAATGCGTTTTCCCGTGCAGACTACTCCAGCCAGATTTTAAGCGAAGAGTAATTTCTTCTGATCACACTCTTGTCTGTCAGTAGCCACTGCTCCGCAAACTCTGTCCCTGCATTTTAAATACTTGCGTCGGTTACAGTTTTTTGAATTTTTAAACGATACCATAAAAAATTAGTGCCGTATATTGCGGCTTATAATACCTGAACAGCATGGCCAATCTGCTGAATTACGATGCCAGTCAGCTGCTGGCTTTTATTCTGGTACTGGTACGTGTCAGCGGAATAATCCTTACCGCACCAGTCTTCGGGAGCTCCAATACCCCTCCACAAATCAAGGTGGTTTTGAGCCTCATGCTGGCACTGATACTCTACCCTTTCATTCCTCATATCACAGTTTTTCCTGACCGTCCGGATCATTACATTTTACTCATTGCCAGTGAACTGCTGATTGGAGCAGTTTTAGGCATTATAGGTCGTTTCTTATTTGGAGCAGTGGAATTTGCCGGAACTGTAATTGGTTTTCAGATGGGGCTCGGCATGGCAAATGTCCTTGACCCGCAGTCTCAGGAACAGATTTCTCTTGTTGGCAGATTCGAAAGCACCACCGCAACTCTGATATTTCTGGCAATGGACGGACACCTGATTTTTCTTCAGGCCATGGTACGGAGCTATACGATTCTTCCTCCAGGCGGTGCCGATATCAACCAGCCTTTGATTGACAAATTAACAGAACTCTCCGCCAGTGTTTTTGTTATTGGTTTACAGATTGGTGCGCCTTTGATTGTAGCCCTTTTTCTTGCCAACGCGGTAGTCGGTCTTCTGGCACGTTCAGTACCGCAAATACAAGTTTTTATTGTCGGTTTTCCACTGACAATAATGCTTGGATTATTATTTCTGCTTTTCGGAATGCCTTTTTTTGCACAGGCTGTACACCAAATGTTTGAGATGCTTGACACCCAGATATTTGATGCTCTTAAATTGCTTGGAGGTTAAGAATTAACTTAATCAAAACAAACATCAGAATATTCCATGCCGGATAATATAACACAGCTACACGTCTTCTGGTTCATTGGGCAGAAAAAATTTTTTGTTTCAAGATAAATGGCAGATCAACAGGGTCAGGAAAAAACTGAAGCTCCAACGGAGAAAAAACGCAGAGAATCCCGTGAAGAGGGTCAGGTAGCCTTCAGCAGGGAGCTTCCTTCAGCTGCTCTGCTTGCGGGAATCCTGCTTACTCTTATTGCAACCAGTCCGCTTATAATAGACGCGTTCCGTGAAATGACGACTCAGATTTTCCGGGAAATGTCTAAAGCAGATGAATTATCAATCGGCAGCTTATATGACCTGTCCGGAGAAATCTTCTCCACTTTGCTTCCCGCCTTCGCTCCTTTTGCGGCAATAATAGTGCTTGTCGGTATTTTGGCCTCTGTATTACAGGTTGGAGTTCGCATCACCTTGAAAGCAATTGCTCCTAAATTTAATAAAATCAGTCCATTGACTGGATTAAAACGATTATTCTCCACACAATCTCTGGCGGATTTTCTAAAAAGCATGGCAAAACTGATCATTGTAGGAATTGTGGGGTACATAACCTACATGGATAAGATTACTGAACTTAACGGACTATCTGTCGCAACACCTGAGGCCATTCTCGAATACAACTTTACTGTAGTGGCTGAGGTTTCAGGAATGATAGTTCTGGCTCTGGTGGCAATTGCAATTTTTGATTATCTCTACCAGCGCTGGCATCACGAAAAGCAGCTGATGATGACCAAGCATGAAGTTAAGGAAGAGACAAAACAGACCGAAGGTGACCCGCAGCTTAAAGCCAGAATTCGCCAGATTCAGCGTGAAATGTCAAATGCCAGAATGATGCAGGAAGTTCCAAAAGCTGATGCGCTGATCGTCAATCCAACACACTTCTCTGTGGCCATACTTTATGACCGTGATGTAATGGAGGCGCCTGAAGTTACCGCAAAAGGCGCAGATCACATGGCACTTCGCATGCGGACAGTGGCAAGGGAGAATAGCGTGCCGATTCTTGAACGCCCGGAATTAGCTCGTGATTTATATGCAAATGTAGAGATCGGTGAAACAATTCCGGAACGATTCTACAAAGCAATCGCAGAAATTCTGGCCTTCGTATATCGCCTTCGCAGGAGATAAGTTCCCGCAGTCTCTGCCGCTGTACCTCAGATGTGGTAAGTATAGTTATTATTATTTCATTCTTTATATTTGGAGCACTACTTGCAACTGGCAGACCGTAGCGTTTCGGTTCAAAGACGTGTAATTATTTAATGACCCCCTTGGTAATGGATGACCAGTGGCCGCAGCAAGTATACCTTTAAATAATGTTCTAAGACAGTCAGATGTAGTTCTGGCGGCAGGCGTTATGTCGATGCTGCTGATCATGGTGGTGCCTCTGCCTATTCTGATTCTGGACCTGCTGCTTGCATTAAGCATCACAGTCGGTGTACTTATCCTATTTGTTGCATTATTCACCAAAAGTTCTCTCGAGTTTTCTTCATTTCCATCCGTACTACTGATTGCCACAATTTTTCGGCTTTCGGTTAACGTTGCATCCACTCGTCTGATTCTGCTTGAAGGACATCAGGGTACCGGTGCCGCAGGTTCGATCATCAATTCCTTTGGAGAATTTGTGGTAGGTGGAAACCAGATAGTGGGTATCATCATTTTCCTGATTCTGGTTATCATCAATTTCGTGGTCATCACCAGAGGTACAGGGCGTATCGCGGAGGTTGCCGCAAGATTCACATTGGATGCAATGCCCGGAAAGCAGATGGCAATTGACGCGGATTTAAACGCCGGACTCATAGATGAAGACGAAGCACGAAACCGTCGCTCAACTATTCAAAAAGAATCAGATTATTTTGGTGCTCTTGACGGTGCAAGCAAGTTTGTGCGTGGTGACGCCATCGCAGGACTTATAATTACTTCAATCAATATTTTAGGTGGTTTACTCGTAGGAGTAACTCAGTTCGAAATGACTACGGGAGACGCCTTCGATTCATACGCAACACTGACTATTGGCGACGGACTTGTTTCTCAAATTCCAGCACTGATTATTTCCATTGCTGCAGGTATTGCGGTCACCAAAGCATCAGGTGAAAATAAAATTTCTGTTGATTTGCAAACACAGATTTTCAGCAATGTGCAGGCTCTTTATGTAGTCTCGGCAGTGCTGCTTACCTTTTCATTAATCCCCGGACTTCCCGTTGCACCGTTCATGCTTCTGGCAGTTTTAACTTTCTCTCTGGCACAGGTCAGTAAGCGCTCAAATATACAAATTGCCGAAGAGGAACACCAGGAAGAACAGGCTCGCCTGCAGAAAGAGTTAAGCGAGGATCCGGAAGACATTGAATCACTTCTTCCTATAGACATACTTGGGCTGGAGCTTGGTTACGGCATGATTCCGCTTGTTGATGAAGAACAGGACGGAGAACTTTTGAAACGTATTAAAGCCATACGCAGACAAATTGCTCTGGATTATGGTTATGTTGTGCCTCCGCTGCATATAAAAGATAACCTGGAACTCTCCCCGGGAGAATACTCAATTACAATCAAGGGCATCGAGATTGCCCGAAACGAATTGATGATAGGACACCACCTTGCCATGAAGACCGGAGATGTGGATGAAGAGATTCCTGGTGTGGATACTGTTGAACCGGCCTTTGGACTGCCTGCAATCTGGATTTCTGAAGAAGATGAGGAACGAGCCCAATTTGCGGGATATACAGTAGTTGATCTGCCCACTGTATTGGCCACGCATCTGACTGAAATCCTGAAAAACCATGCCTACGAATTTATTGGTCGTCAGGAAACCCAGAAACTGATTGATACCCATGCTGAAACTGAACCGAAAGTTGTTGAAGAATTAATACCATCACTGATATCATTAGGCGTTGTGCAAAAAGTCCTGCAAAATTTGCTGCGTGAACTTGTTTCTATCCGCGATCTTCATACGGTGCTTGAAACGCTGGCAGATGTGGCACCGATCACCAAAGATCCTGAACTGCTTACTGAACATGTCCGGCAGAGTCTGTCCCGGCAAATCACCCGACAATACCAAACCCCGGACGGTCTGCTCCCACTTATCACCATGAACCAGGATTTAGAGAATCAAATTGCCAGTGCAATTCAGGATTCCGGACAGGGCGCCTATCTTGGCTTGAACCCTAACATGGCACAGGCGATCATAAACGGAATCGATGGAATGATGGAACTGTTTACCGTCAACAACTATCAGCCTCTGCTGCTTTGTTCTCCGCTGATTCGTCCTCATGTAAAAAAACTAGTGGAGCGTTTTATTCCAAATCTGGTAGTACTGTCACATAATGAAGTTGCTCACGATGTGAGAATTGAAGCTCTTGGAGTTGTTGAACTGAGTGGTTAGGAAATTGAAGATCACAATCGAGCATAATATATTTGATGATGAAAACTCATAACTTAAAACCCGTTTTTAGATTCAGAACCTCATGAACTTGAAACGCTATCGCGTCAAAAATATCAAGGAAGCACTTGCTTTCATCAAGCGTGATCTTGGTCCGGACGCCCTGATTGTTTCCACTCGCCAGGTCAAAGAAGGCAAGGGGGCATTCGGAATGTTCGGCAAAACAATGCTTGAAGTGACCGCTGCGGCGAGTGAAGCAAAAAAACCATCGGCACGCGCAAAGGCCGCTGACACAAAGGCGGTTGAAACATACAGACATGATTCAGAAATATCTGAAGCGACCATGGCCAACACCTTCCTGACACCTAAGAACAAATCCGCGCTTTCAATTTCTGACGAAACACGAAAGATGATGATGCCTATTCAAAAAGAACTTCAGGGGATACGGTTAACCCTGGGAGATCTAAGCAATCAGTCAGACGGTTTAAACAACCATATGATGGGCCAGCTGAAAAATGAGCTCGGAGAAATGCGGCACATGCTGCATATTCTTGCTTCCCGTTCAAATTCCCTCTCTGAGCCGGATCTTCCGGAAAATCTGCTGTTGCTCTACCAGCAAATGAAATTCAGCGGACTGGAAGAGAAGTTCGCACGACGCATTGTGCTGGAGGCTCAACGTAACATGACTGAAGATGACGCGGAAAATTACGCCTATGTAAAAATTTTCATAGCAAGAATGCTGATGAAAATTATAAAAATAACAAAAGGCCTGGAAGGCCTTAAACCTCAACAGAAGATTGTGGCCCTGCTTGGACCGACTGGAGTGGGCAAGACAACTACTGTGGCAAAGATTGCTTCAGAACAAATGACCAAGTACAAGCGTAAAGTAGCCCTGATTTCCGTTGATACAAATCACAGTTCGGCTGCCAGGCAGATTCGCTCTTTCGCAAAAATGATCAAAGCTCCTATCAGCGTTGTTAACGATAAGTCAGAAATGAACAAAGCCATCAGCAGCTATGAAGATTATGAATCTATCATTATCGATACTGACGGCTGTTCCCAGCGAAATGAAAAGCAGCTGCTGGAAATGCGCGAATTCTTTGACGAACGGGGACGAATACATAATTACCTCGTTCTAAGTGCTACCAGCAAAGATAGTGACATGAACGAAGTTACACGCAAATTTGGAAGCATGCCCATTGACAGCATTATTTTTACAAAACTGGATGAAAGTGCGGCCTATGGCTCGCTCTTCAACCATGCTATCCGTTTCAAAAAACCTCTCTCATATTTGTCTGTTGGACAGAAAATCCCTGAAGATATTGAGGTCGCCTCAAAGGAACGTTTGGTGGATTTGCTGCTGAACATATCCGGAACCTGAGAAATGAGTGGTAACAATGCATGCCACACAAAATCCCTACACAGAACAGACCCGGCAGAGCAGGGAAGATCAGCTTGAAAAGCATGCTCACCTGGTTAAACGTGTGGTTACCAGAATGGCAGCACGTCTTCCTCCTGGTGTAGACCAAGATGAACTGTATCACGTAGGCAGCATTGGATTGCTGGACGCGGTTGATAAGTTTGATCCCAAACGAGATGTGCAGTTTAAAACATATGCTGAATTCCGCATCAAGGGCGCTATACTTGATGAGTTGCGTTCAATGGACTGGGTGCCGCGTTCGGTCCGTGCAGCCACCAATGAATGGAGTGAGGCATGGCGCAAAATGACTTTTGAGCATGGGCGGGAACCCAGCGATCATGAAATGGCGGAAGAGATGGATATGACACTGGACGAATATCACCAGTTCATTGTCAAGGCCAGTCCCACTCCTTTAATCTCCATCGAAGAATTTAAAGCTCAATCAAATCAGGAAGAAAGCGCCAGTTTACTGGATATTCTGTCCAAGCCCGGAGAAAAAGACCCCTTTGATCTTCTTTCTATGCAGCAGATGAAAAACAAGCTTGCTGAAGCAGTATCTCAGCTTGACGAACGGGAACAGCTCATATTGAAACTCTATTATGAAGAAGATCTGAACTTAAAGGAAATAGGAGAAGTTCTGGGTGTAATTGAATCAAGGGTTTCACAAATCCGTACAAAAATAATTCTCAAGCTTCGAGCCAAATTAAGACTGATGACCAGGGAAACAATGGATTGATGAATTAACTCGCAAGAATGCAATGCCGGAAAACAGACATTCAACTGAAGAACTGATTCAGGAACTGATCGAGCATCAGCAGGCCAAGGTTCTTAAAGTTGCAAGGGAAATTGTTCCGGACGCGACTCCGGAAGATATCCGAAATCCACAGGATTTTCCGGATCTTGTGGCAGACACACTGTTTAATTACGAAGACGGCATCCTCACCGGTTACCTTACACTGCAGACCGCACTGCGAAAACGATCCAGAACAGAAAATCCCGATTCAAAACTATAGCTTTTAAATATCTCCCTCTCTCCTGCTTCCCCCAATACCTGCCTGTGTCCAGGCAGTCTTATGGTTTGACAAATAGATCAGTAACCATTAGATTCCAGTTTATATTTGCAGCCTGTTTAGAAAGATTATGCTTCTGCCAAAAACATGAAAGCCCGCATTCCCGCAGGGATGTTTCTTGTATCGGCGGCCTCTCTGATGTATGAAATCAGCCTGGCTCGTCTGCTGGCCATTGAATTATGGCATCATTATGCATTTCTGATCATCAGCTGTGCCCTTCTGGGTTACGGCGCAGCGGGTGCCTTTCGACTTACCTGGACCGGGCGCATTCCACTGTTCTTGCCAGTGCTAAGTTTTTCTCTTCTGCTGATCCCACTTTTCCTTCTCAGCAGTCAGCTCCCCTTCGACCCCGCACTGATGTCACTTGATCCATGGCACGGAGGCTGGCTGCTTCTGAGTTTCCTGCTGCTGGCTGTTCCCTTCTTTCTTGCCGGACTGACACTTAACCTGCTACTGGAACAATTCACAGAACACGTTCATTTTCTCTACGCCAGCGACCTTGTAGGGGCTTCATGCGGCATCCTGCTGTTTTTCCTCTTTGTTCCACATTTGGTAGAAACAGAAGTCCTTGGCATCTCTGCACTGCTTGCAGCAGCAAGCAGTCTATGCCTGGCTTCAGGAAAGAAACAGAATGCTGCTGCGGTAATGATTTCGCTGGTACTGATGTTGAGTTGGTTTGGACTTGAAAAGATTAAATTCAAAATCAGTGATTACAAGGAACTCCCCCTTGCCTTACGTTATCCTCAAAGCAGGTTGCTGGAGACACAGCGTGATGCCTCAGTAAGAATAGATACGCTGGAAACACCGATGGCGCGTTTTGCTCCCGGTTTGAGCCTGAAGTATAGGGGAACAATTCCGAATCAGCTTGGACTTACTCTGGATGGAGACCGTTTCACGGGAATGTCTCCCATGGTTGCTGAATCATTGGGCCCATACCTGCGGTACCTTCCGGAGTGGATACTTTTTTTTGAGCAGTCTCCGCCGGATAATGTGCTGATTATGAAAACCATCGCCGGGCAGCAGGCCTTGGCCTCGGTTGAAGCCGGAGCTTCTTCCATCCTGGTTCAGACTCCATATTCACTGCTGGCAGAAAAGCTGAATAACAGCAGCCATTTCCCGCAAATCAAAGTACGTTCCATAGGGTCACGTGCCATGCTGGCCGAAACATGTACTGAACCCTGTCAAATGGAGGACCATAATTTTGACAGGATTCTGGTTGCAATAGAAAGTTCTGCCCCGGAGGGAAGCAGCGGGATGCACCCGCTGAAAACTGATCTGCTGATGAGTGTTGAGGGGGTGCAGTCCATGCTGTCCCGCCTTTCGCCTAGAGGCTGGTTGGCAGTGCATCGTTTCCTGCTTCCGCCCCCGCGTGCAGAAATGCGGCTGCTTGCTACTGTGATTGACGCCTCAAACCGTTTGGGCTGGAAACCCGAACTTCATCTGGGTGTATTCCGTAGCCTCACTACCATGATGGTTCTGGTCTCACGAGATGCCTGGAGTTCAGAAGATCGACAGCGATTCATGAAATTTTGCCGCAGCAGAGGTTACGCTCCTGTTTACTATCCGGGAATGCCTGACAGCGAAATGAATAAAATAATTCCTCTCCCGGAACCCGTTTATGCCCAGGGTGTAAAACTGCTGCTTGAGGATGCTCAGGCTTTTCACGTGAAGACTCCATTTAACCTTGAGCCGGTTTCAGATGATCGACCATATTTTGAACTTTTCCTGGACTGGTCAAGGCTTGAGGATATACAGCAGAGCCTTGGAGACAAATGGGAGGGCCTGGCCGAAGCCGGCCTGCTGGTTCCGCTTTTGTTTGCGGGCGTTACTGTATGTTCACTGCTGCTGATAGGCGTGCCCATGCTGCCTTATTTCAGGAGGATACATAATCCATTTTCAGTACTGCTGTATTTTTCAGGAATCGGCATGGCCTTCATGCTGGCCGAAATAGCTCTTTTAGAAAAACTGACTCCCTTTCTTGGCCATCCTCTTTATTCATTTGCCCTGGTGCTTGGCGGAATTTTAACAGCCACCGGTCTTGGCTCATTCCTTAGCCGAAGCTGCACGCAGCTGGAAATCAGGTTTTTCTTCCTGCTGCTGATGTTTGGGCTGTTCAGTTACTTCTTGATACTTCAGGACATGCTCAGTCTGCTTTCCGGAGCAAACTGGTTCCTGAGGCTATTGATGGCCTGGCTTGCAGTAAGCGCTTCAGGGCTGCTGATGGGAATACCATTCCCTGCAGGATTAAAATATTTTGCGGCCTCCTCCATCAACATTGAAGAGAGAAGAATCAGGGTGGCGTTGTGCTGGTGCAGCAATGCCTGTGCCTCGGTTTCCGGTGCTGTTGGAGCACTATGGATCGCACAGCTTTTTGGACAGTCCGTTCTTTTCCTGCTGGCATCACTGATTTATGGCTCAGCATGGTTAATCATTGAATTTCGGAGAAATTGAACATCCTCCCGCTATTCTTGTGCAGCACCGACCATGGGAACGAAACGTACCTGGCCATGCTGTGAAGTGTGAAACTCACCAACTGAGTCCTTTTCAATCAATGTCATGTTCTGGTAATAGCGTACATTTCCAAGCGGAAGTATCAGTTTACCTCCCGCTTTAAGCTGGTCGAGAAGAGGAAGAGGGACATGGTTTGCCGCAGCAGTGATTATAATTCGGTCAAAGGGAGCATGCTCTTTCCAGCCGTAATAACCATCTCCCTGCCGAACCTGCACTTCATATCCAAGCAATTTCAGACGGATTTTGACATCACGAGCCAGATTTGGTCTGATTTCCATGGAAAACGTTCTTGCCTCAAGCTCGGCCAGAATTGCCGCCTGGTATCCTGATCCAGTTCCAATTTCAAGCACTTTCATTTCTTTTTCGATCACCAGCAGCTGCGACATCCAGGCAACTACAAAAGGCTGGCTGATTGTCTGTCCTTCGCCAATCGGTAGCGGACGGTCGGCATAAGCCAGACCACGAATGCTATCAGGCACAAATTCGTGTCGGGGCACATTCATCATCGCTTTGAGTACCTCCGGACTGGTGATCCCGCGCGGCTTCAGATCCACGTCAATCATCCTAGTGCGCTTTTCCTCCCAGCCTTCAGCATGTCCTGAATTCAGCACAAACAGGGAGACTAAAAGGGGTGCAGCAAAGAAAAGCAATATTCTTTTGAAGTATCTTTTTGTGCGTGCTGACATCATTTTTCCCCGTTCCGGATCAAATTTTTTCCTTTCCTTATTCACCATTAGTAAGGCCTGCATACGTTTTGAATTTTAATAGCGATTGAAAACGATGCTTTATTTGAAATCGTAAGCCAACATTTCTATCAAGTTTGAAAACAGGCTCCCCTTCGTTAATCAATATATTCCTGAGTATAGATCTGGCGCGTTGGCCAGTGGATACCGCTCAGCAACTGACCACGGACTGTATCAATACAGACTGCGAATGCAGACTCAGAACGGATCATGAAGCCCTTATCAAAAAAATGTGCACGACTGTAGCGGTAACCGTTATGACCGAAAACCTGGAAATATCCTTCCCTGGGAACAGGATCCTCTCTGTTCCAGATTACACTTTCTTCCAGAGGACAGTTTTCAAGGTGGTCTGAAGATGAAATATCCTCAATGCTCCAGCGCCTGTGAACAGGGGCATGAGTCACAATCAGGCCTTCCTCCTTGATCAGCAGCGGCAGAGATTCAAGGTAATCCAGAAGGACTTCAGGCAGGGAACCGGAGCGTTCAAGCCCCAGAGAATACAGCGTGGCGTCTCCGCTGTTCAAAAGCCAGATATGGGGCATGTAAATTTCGGTGCCCTTAAAATAATCCAGCATCATGTGCTCATGATTCCCCAGAAGTGCCTTTCCGTGCAGCCTGAAAAACTCAAGCACCTCTCTAGAACGCGGTCCGCGGTCAACCATATCACCCACTGAAACCGGTTCTTCATCCGGCATCTGTTTCAGCAGAGCCCTCAGGGTATGATAATTACCCTGGATGTCTCCGATCAGGTTCATGTCTTTTTTCGGCAGGAATGCGGTAAGGAAATGATCTGCGGCTTTATCAGCCTGATTTTTTCTTACCCGGCAAGCCCTAACTGATAAAATTATTTAATATTTTCAAAATTCCCAAACAATACCTGCCAGCACCTTGCTGTATAATTTATTTCTTGACAAGATATGAGGATAATATATAACTTCTAACAAATTAATGCTAGGCGCTATTTCCGCTCTGCAACTTCCGATAAAATAAAGTTCCTTAAGCAAAAAGGTTGTATTTTAATTTAATATAATCTGCTGAATATCAATGGAATTAATCACGCAAAAAATCAAATTGATTAAAATTTAAAGGCGTTTTTCATGTCAGAAAAGCCAATCAGTCGCTTTACCGTTCCTGAACTAAATAATCTACCGGAGGACATCCGTGAAACAATTCTGGCTGTGCAGGAGAAGTCCGGATTTGTCCCGAATGTTTTTCTGGCACTTGCCAATCGTCCGGATGAGTTCCGTGCTTTTTTTGCATATCATGACGCTTTGATGGAAAAAGAAGGCGGACTTACCAAGGGTGAACGAGAAATGATCGTTGTTGCAACTTCAGCTCACAATCAATGCATCTACTGTGTTGTGGCACACGGAGCAATCCTGCGCATACGGGAAAAAAATCCGCAGCTGGCAGACCAGATCGCCGCCAACTACCGCAAGGCAGACATTACCCCAAGACAGAAAGCAATGCTTGACTTCGCACTCAAAGTTTCGAAGAGTTCCCATGAACTTAGCAATGCTGATATTGAGGATATGCAAAAGCAGGGTTTTTCGAATGATGATATCTGGGATATTGGTGCAATCTCTGCCTTATTTGCTTTATCAAACAGAATGGCCAACCTGACAAGCATGCGACCAAATGACGAGTTTTACCTTTTGGGACGTATTCCAAAAGAAAAACCTTAGTTCCCGTTTCGACCCCAACTCCATAATGCAAATAACAATTATTAAGTTTCCGTTATTAATTCTGGTATTAATCTTCTCTTTTTGCTGGATTGCTCAGTCTGCCACCGCTAGAGTCATTCTTCAGGCCAAAAGCAAGGGGATGCAGTTCCAAGTTGAGAAAGTTGCGGAGCGGCTCAGAATACCGTGGGGTATGGTATTTATTGCTCCGGATAAAGTGCTGTTTACCGAACGCAATGGAAAGGTAGGAATTCTTGTTCCGTCAAGCGGTGAGGTCACTTACCTACAAGGCGGACCTAAAGTCCAGGCTTCCGGCCAGGGAGGTTTGCTGGACGCGGCAGTTCATCCTGGCTATCAGGCAGGTGACTGGATATATTTTACCTACAGCAAGGCACAGAAAGGAAAAGGTCAGGTAAAGTCAGCAACCACGCTGGCACGTGCAAAACTGCAAGGAGAACAGCTTGTTGAACTGGAGGACATGCTGGTAACACAGTCTGTAAGCGGTTCGGACTATCATTTCGGCAGCCGTATCACATTTGATGGAGAGGGACATCTCTTTTTTTCAATTGGTGACAGAGGTCATCGCCCTAATTCCCAGGACCTGGGTACACATTCCGGTTCAATTCTGCGCTTAAAAATAGACGGCAGTGTTCCTGATGATAACCCCCTTGTTAACCGGACAGACGCACTTCCGGAAATCTGGAGTTACGGACATCGAAATCCGCAGGGATTATTCTATGACAGGCAACGGAAGCGTCTATGGTCAATTGAACATGGACCGCGAGGAGGAGACGAAATTAATCTCATAAATCCCGGACTGAATTATGGATGGCCCGTCATATCGTACGGCAAAGAATATTTCTCACCTGCTCAAGTTGGTGAAAGCACGCATAAAGAAGGCATGGAGCAGCCTGTCAAGTACTACGTCCCCTCGATTGCTCCCGGGAGCCTGATTGTCTATTCCGGAAAAGCCTTTCCCGACTGGAAGGGTAATCTGTTTTCCGGAGCCCTAGCAAAGAGACACCTGAATCGAGTGGAGATTGATCCGGACGGAAACGCCGTTGCCGAGGAACGCCTGCTTGAAAAGCTCAGGGAACGAATCCGTGCAATAGTCGAAAGCCCTGAAGGATGGATTTATCTTTCAACAGACATGGGAAAAATTCTCAGACTCAAGCCTGCTGAATAGTGTTAATTGATGTCACAGTTCATAAAACGCAGTCCTGAATAATTAAGCAAATTTAAGTGAAAAAAGCAGTTATAATTGGAGTTGGTGCGGAACAGGGATTGGGATCACAGCTGGCAAAATGTTTTGCCTCCGAAGGATTACATATTTTCATCGCGGGCAGAACCCTTTCCAGGGTCCAGGAAAGAGCAAGGGAAATTGAACAGGCTGGAGGAAAAGCCACAGCAGTTTGTGCTGACGCATC
>ERZ651768.856-NODE-856-length-22481-cov-3.730004_pt1 | contig 22481 bp, 34 predicted proteins | sample MGYA00514754_ERZ651768 | MGnify/ENA metagenome assembly ERZ651768
AAACGTCCAAAGTAACGGAATTTAAAAAAAAATGTCAAGAAGAGCACAAGCCCCGAAACGAGTTATATTACCTGATCCAAAATATGGAAGTCAGTTGCTGGCTAAGTTTATGAATATGATTATGACGGATGGAAAAAAATCTGTGGCGGAAAGAATTATATATGGTGCATTAGATCATATAATTGAGAAGGAAACTAAAACAGATGATAAAGCTCTTGAATTACTCCAGCAGGCTCTTGATAATGTTAAGCCAATAGTCGAAGTTAAATCTCGTCGTGTAGGTGGAGCTACTTATCAGGTGCCAATAGAAGTACGTCCAGCTCGCCGTCAAACTTTGGCTATGCGATGGATTATTGATGCCGCTAGAACTCGCACCGAAAAATCTATGTCCCATCGATTAGCGCAAGAATTACTTGAAGCTAGTCAGAATCGTGGAACGGCAGTAAAGAAAAGAGAAGATACGCATCGAATGGCAGAAGCAAATAAAGCCTTCTCTCATTATCGCTGGTAGGAAAAACCAGAACTGCAGGAAAAATAACGTGCCCAGAATAACGCCCATCGAACGATACCGAAATATCGGTATTATGGCTCACATTGATGCTGGCAAGACCACTACTACCGAAAGAGTTTTATTCTATACCGGTGTTTCACATAAAATTGGTGAAGTTCATGATGGAGCAGCAGTGATGGATTGGATGGAGCAGGAACAAGAAAGAGGGATAACTATTACCTCAGCAGCAACTACTTGCTTTTGGAACGGTATGGAGAAACAGTTTGATGATCACCGGATCAACATAATAGATACTCCAGGGCATGTCGATTTTACTATTGAAGTTGAAAGAAGTTTAAGAGTTCTTGATGGAGCAATAACTGTTTTATGTTCTGTTGGTGGTGTTGAACCTCAAACGGAAACAGTATGGAGACAGGGTAATAGATACAGTGTCCCTCGAATGATTTTTGTTAATAAGATGGATAGAATTGGTGCTAATTTTTTACGGGTAGTTGATCAGGCAAGAGATCGTTTAGGCGCTAACCCAGTTCCAGTACAGCTCCCGATAGGATCCGAAGAAAATTTCAAAGGTGTTATAGATCTTATTGTTATGAAATCATTTTATTGGGACGATTCCAACATGGGCACCACTTATGAAGTTAAAGATATACCAAAAGAATTATTAGATGATGCTGAATTTTGGAGAGGGAAATTGTTAGAAGCTGCGGCAGAAGCAAATGAAGATCTTTTAGAAAAATTTCTTGAAAATGGTGAGTTAAGCATAGAAGAAATTCGTTCAGGGCTCCGCGAGCGTACGTTAAAAGGAGAAATTGTACCAGCTCTTTGCGGCTCAGCATTCAAAAATAAAGGCGTGCAAGCAATGCTTGACGCTATCATTTATTATATGCCATCACCAGTAGATGTTCCGCCAATAGAAGGAATTCTGGAGAATGACGATCATGGCCAGCGGATTGCTGACGATAATGAACCATTCTCAGCTCTTGCTTTTAAGGTAGCAACTGATCCTTTTGTAGGAAATTTGACATTCTTTAGGGTCTATTCAGGTGCACTTAAATCTGGGGAGACTATTTATAATCCAACTAAAGAAAAGAAAGAAAGGATTGGCCGCTTATTGCAGATGCATTCAAATGATAGAAAAGAAATTAGAGAAGTATTATCTGGAGATATAGCTGCTGCTGTTGGCTTAAAAGATGTAACAACAGGCGATACTCTTACAGACATGAAAAATATTATTACATTAGAGCGCATGGAATTTCCGGAACCAGTTATTTCTGTAGCAGTGGAACCAAAAACAAAACAAGATCAAGAAAAAATGGGTATTGCGTTACAGAAATTATCCAAAGAAGACCCTTCTTTTATCGTTCACACAGATGAGGAATCTGGGCAAACAATTATTTCAGGAATGGGAGAATTACATTTGGATATTATTGTTGATCGAATGAAAAGAGAATTTAACGTTGAAGCAAATATTGGAAAACCTCAAGTGGCATATCGAGAAACAATTAAAAATTCTGTACAACAAGAAGGTAAGTTTGTACGTCAATCTGGTGGGCGAGGTCAGTATGGTCATGTTTTCATAAAAATTGAACCACAAGAAACCGGCAAAGGATATGATTTTGTAAACAAAATCGTTGGGGGAACGATTCCCAAAGAATATATATCAGCCGTTGACAAGGGAGTACGTGATCAGGTAGAAAATGGTGTTATCGCAGGTTACCCGGTAGTCGATATAAAGGTTACTCTTTATGATGGTTCTTATCATGATGTAGATTCAAGTGAAATGGCATTTAAAATTGCTGGTTCAATGGCCTTTAGGGAAGGAGCATTAAAGGCTGATCCAGTTTTATTGGAGCCTATTATGAGCATCGAGGTAGTAACTCCAGAAGAATATATGGGTGATGTAATGGGCGATTTAAATCGTCGCCGCGGTTTACCCCAAGGCATGGATGATTCACCATTAGGAAAAATTGTTCGTGCTGAAGTGCCTCTTGCCGATATGTTTGGTTATGCAACAGATCTTCGCTCTATGAGCCAGGGACGAGCTGTATATTCCATGGAGTTTTTGAAATATAATGAGGTTCCAAGGAATATATCAGAAGTAGTGACAAAAAAAATTATCTAATGTAATTTTTAGTATTTAATTTATTTTTTAAAAAGAGTTCAAAAATGGCAACAAATCAAAATATACGTATTAGATTAAAAGCTTTTGATCATCGATTAATTGATACCTCAGCTAGGGAAATCGTTAATACAGCAAAAAGGACTGGAGCAACAGTTAAAGGACCAATACCATTACCAATGAGAATGGAGCGCTTTACTGTACTTATATCTCCGCATGTGAATAAGGATGCTAGAGATCAATACGAGATTAGAACGCATAAAAGATTGATGGATATTATTGGGCCTACAGATAAAACTGTAGATGCTTTGATGAAACTTGAATTACCAGCTGGGGTTGATGTTCAAATTAAACTAAATTAATTCCTATTTTTAATTTATCCCTATCTACGTCGCAAGATTAAAAATATGCGCTTTTTTTTAATGAAAATCCCTAAATATGGTGAAAATTCCTAATAAATAAGAATTTTAGCTTTTTTATTGTTGCGGAAGTCGTAAGCGAGGTTATAATGACCGATCCTATAGCCATTCTGGGAGTTGGCTGCTTGGGGTAAGTAGGATGGCTTGTGTTTTTTAAAAGTTCTTCTCTTATATCGTTAGGTCGCTAAAAAGAAAAAGGCGTACTCGGCAAATCCTGGATCCGGATATTTCCGGTTAGGGTCAGTTACAGAGCATAAACACCATTGTGTTTCTTTGCATACTAGCTGGCCCTTTCGTGTGTCTAAAGGGTTTGTTAGTTGTTAGGTATTTTGAATAATGCAACAGAATTTACTGAAAAAATATTACGAAATTATACTGTCTTAGAGATAAGAATTTAATTGAGGTTTTTGGAAAAAATGTTAACTGGTTTAGTAGGAAGAAAATGTGGTATGACACGTATCTTTTCAGAAGAGGGCGCTTCTATTCCTGTAACTGTCGTTGAAGCACAACCCAATAAAGTTATCCAGATTAAAACCCATGATATCGATGGTTATGATGCTCTTCAGGTTACATCAGGTAATAAAAAATCTTCAACTGTCTCGAAACCTGAACATGGTCACTTTGCTGCTGCAAAAGTAGAGGCTGGCGATTTGATCACCGAGTTTAGAATTAACCAAGGAGAATCGGAAAAAATTGAACTTGGTGCTGAATTTAAAGTGGATATATTTGCTCAAGGTCAAAAAGTTGATGTTGTTGGAACCACTATAGGGAAAGGCTTTGCTGGTACAGTTAAACGTCACAATTTTCAGATGCAGGATGCTACTCATGGAAATTCATTAGCTCATCGAGCACCCGGATCAATTGGGCAAAATCAAACCCCAGGCAGGGTTTTTAAAGGAAAAAAGATGTCTGGACATATGGGTGATGTTAAACAAACTATCCAGAATCTTGAGATAGTTGGTATAGATTTAGATCGAAATTTATTACTAATTAAAGGAGCTGTTCCTGGCCATAAAGGAGGAAAAGTTATAGTGCGTGCAGCTGTCAAAAGCAATATGACGGAGATGGCAAAACCGCTCAACGAAACAAAAGATAAAGAAGATAAGGCGAAACACAGTACTAGAGATACCGGCAAGAATGATAAGAAGGAACTTAACAATGGTTTATCTGATAATAAAGAAGTCGAAAGTAACGAAACCAGCATTACTCCTTCTGAAAAAGATTCTGTTGGCGAGACTTTAGATTCTAATGAACTAGAAGAAAAAAAGATTAAAGAGCCCCCGTCATGAAAATCAATGTGAATGGTGGAAGCGGTTCAATAGAAATAGCAGATACTGCATTTTCAGTAGATTTTAATGAACCTCTAGTGCATCAAGTAATAACAGCTTTTTTATCTGGAGGCCGTGCTGGTACAAAAGCACAGAAAAACAGGTCTGAGGCTTCAGGAGGTGGAGCAAAACCCTGGCGACAAAAAGGGACCGGAAGGGCTCGTGCAGGTACTATAAGAAGTCCAATATGGGTCGGAGGCGGAAGAACATTTGCTGCTAAACCTCGCAATTTTTCTCAAAAGATCAATCGTAAAATGTACCGAGGAGCAATGCGCTCAATGCTATCAGAGCTGATTCGTCAAAATCGTCTTTTTATTGTTAACTCGATAGATATTAAGAATTCAAAGACGAGAGATCTGGCGAAAATTCTGAAAAAACATAATCTTGAGAGTGTATTAATTATTATTGAGAATTACGATGAAAATATTTTCTTGGCATCACGAAATTTGCCCAATGTAAGTGTTTGTGATGTTAAATCAATGAACCCAGTTGCACTGATTAGATATGAAAAGGTATTAGTTACAATAAAATCAATCAAAATGATTGAGGAATATCTGATATGAATTCTATAGCATCTCAAGAAAGACTTATGACAATTCTTTTGGGGCCACATCTTTCTGAAAAGACCACAATTGTTGCTGAAGAAAATAATCAGGTTGTTTTCAAAGTAAGAACTGATGCAACTAAAGCCGAGATTTCTCAAGCTGTAGAACAGCTTTTTGAGGTAAAAGTAGATGGCATAAATATTGTTAATTGTCACGGCAAAAAAAAATCTTATGGCAAAACGTCTGGTTCTCGTTCAAATTGGAAAAAAGCATATGTAACGCTCTCACCAGAGAGTCAGATAGAATTTTCGGGTAATGAGTTGAGCTAAATAGGGAAATGGAAAAAAACAATGTCGTTACATAAAGCAAAACCAACTTCAGCGGGGAGAAGATTTCAAATTGCAGTTAAAACTCCCGGTTTATATAAAGGAAAGCCTCTCAGTAAGCTCTTGGATAAGAAATCTAAAACAGGAGGCCGGAATAATTCTGGACGTATTACGGTACGTCACCATGGAGGAGGGCACAAACAGCGTTATCGGATAATTGATTTCAAGCGTGATAAGCATGGTGTTGAAGGGCAGATAGAAAGGATAGAATATGACCCAAATCGTAGCGGGCATATTGCTCTGGTGAAATATATTGATGGGGAACGTCGTTACATTCTTGCTCCTAAGGGAATTAAAATTGGGTCACCAATAATTAGCGGCGATGATGTTCCAATAAAGTCTGGTAATGCTTCGCCCTTGAAAAGTATTCCTGTAGGAACTTTGATACATAATATTGAGCTAAAACCGGGTAAAGGGGGTCAGCTGATTCGCTCTGCTGGAAGTTCAGCACAATTGATTGCAAGAGAAGGATCTTATGCATCGATTAGACTGCGTTCTGGCGAAGTGAGAAAAATTCATATTAATTGTATTGCAACAATCGGCGAGGTAGGCCATGGAGAGCATAATCTTCGTAAACTTGGGAAAGCTGGAGCTAAAAGATGGAGAGGAGTTCGTCCTTCTGTTAGAGGCGTTGCAATGAATCCAGTTGATCACCCTCATGGAGGAGGTGAAGGACGTTCATCAGGAGGACGTCATCCGGTGAGTCCATGGGGCACACCAACAAAAGGTTATAAGACTCGAGCAAACAAGAGAACGGATAGTATGATTGTTAGGCGTAGAAGAAGAAAATAAAGATCAGATTACAATGAATAATAAAATATTAAGTAAGAGGACGTTTTAGTGCCACGATCAGTTAGGAAGGGACCATTTGTTGATACGCATCTGGAAAAAAAAGTTGCAGTAGCGATTAAAAATAGTGATAGACGGCCAATAAAAACTTGGTCAAGACGCTCAATGGTTCTACCTAATATGGTTGGCTTAACGATTGCAGTACATAATGGGAGACAACATGTACCTATTCTCATATCTGAAAATATGGTGGGTCATAAGCTAGGAGAATTTGCTGTTACACGTACCTTTAAAGGTCATTCAGGTGACCGTAAAACATAGGGTACAGGAGAGAATTTATGATAGTTGCAGCGACATTAAAGTATGCTCGAATATCACCACAAAAATGTAGGCTTATGGCGGATACGATTCGAGGTAAGAGTGTTGATGAGGCCTTGAAATTACTTAGTTTTACACCAAAAAAGAGTGCTCGAGTTATGAAAAAAATCTTGGAATCAGCTATAGCTAATGCCGAACATAACCATGGGTCAGATATAGATGAATTGAAAGTATCAGTTGTAGAGGTTAATGAAGCACCTATGTTTAAACGTTTTCGAGCACGTGCAAAAGGAAGAGGCGATCGAATTATTAAACGGAATAGTCACATTACTATCCGTGTTGGCGATCAATAGAGAGAAAAATTTATGGGTCAAAAAGTACATCCAATAGGTATAAGATTAGGTATTGTTAAGGATTGGTCTTCTAAGTGGTACGCTGATTCAAAAACGTTTTCAAAATATATTTTTTTGGATCATAAAATTAGGGTATATATCAAGACAAAACTTAAAGACGCTTCAGTAAGCGCTATTATTATTGAGCGCCAAGCAGCGAAAGCAAATATAACTATTATGACAGCTCGGCCAGGTATTGTTATCGGAAAAAAAGGCGAAGATATAGAAAAACTCAGAAAAAATGTCGCAGATATGATGAATCTGAGTCTCAACGATGTCCGTCTCAACATTTCTGAAATTAAAAAACCTGAACTTGACGCTCAACTAGTGGCAGAGGGTATTGCTCAACAACTTGAACGTCGGGTTATGTTTCGTCGAGCAATGAAGAGAGCTGTGACAAGTACCATGAGATTAGGAGCTGGAGGTATTAAGGTTAAAGTTGGGGGGAGATTAAATGGTGCTGAAATAGCTCGATCTGAATGGTATAGAGAAGGAAGAGTTCCTTTGCACACGTTACGCGCAGATATAGATTACGGTTTTGCTGAAGCTAATACTACCTATGGAATCATTGGTATTAAGGTTTGGATATTTAAAGGCGAGATTTTTGAAAAACCTAAAGTTGAAGAAATGGAAACTCAAGAGAGTTAATTTAACAATTTTTTGAAAAGTAAAAAGGTTCTAAGAGAAAAAGAATGCTACAACCAAAACAAACAAAGTATCGAAAACAAATGAAAGGACGTAATCGTGGATTAGCTCGTCGCGGTAATTCTGTTTCCTTCGGCGAGTTTGGTTTGAAAGCAACTGAGCGTGGACGAGTAACTGCCCGCCAAATTGAAGCAGCTCGAAGGGCTATGACCCGTTATATAAAACGTGGCGGCAAAATTTGGATCAGAGTATTTCCCGATAAACCAATTACTAAGAAACCCCTAGAAGTTCGACAAGGAAAAGGTAAAGGTAATGTAGAATATTGGGTTTGCCAGGTTCAGCCTGGGAGAATGCTTTATGAAATGGAAGGAGTTTCTGAAGAAGTAGCACGCGAAGCCTTTAGATTAGCCACATCAAAACTCCCATTTCCAACTCAATTCGTAAAAAGACAGGTGATGTGATGGATCTTGATCTCTTACGAACTAAATCAAAAAAGGAGCTGGAAGAAGAATTATTAGCTCTAAGACGTGAACAATTTAATCTTAGAATCCAACAGGTAACTGGTCAATTGAACCAGAATCATGAGCACAGTCGGGTTCGTAAAGATATAGCGAGAATTAAAACAATAATGAATAAAATTTCGTATCAGGCAGAGAAGAAATGAACCAAGAAAACGAAAAATTAGAAAAAAGAAATACCAGAAAAATAATAGGGAAAGTTGTTAGCAATAAAATGGATAAAACTGTGTCTGTAGCTATTGAAAGATTAATAAAACACCCGGTTTATGGAAAATATATTCGTCGTACATCTAAAGTCCTCGCTCATGATGAAAATAATAGCTGTAATGAAGGTGATCGTGTGGCAATAAGTGAATGTCGACCTATATCAAAACATAAATCTTGGAAAGTAGTTGATATGGTTGAACAAGTTGCTGATAAATAATATTGTGTAAAATTTTTTAATTGGAATAAACAATGATTCAAATGCAAACAGTTCTTGATGTAGCTGATAATTCAGGGGCAAAGCGAATACAGTGCATTAAAGTTCTCGGCGGTTCAAGGCGTCGTTATGCTCATGTAGGAGATGTAATAAAAGTTAGTGTTAAAGATGCGATACCACGCGGAAAAGTAAGAAAAGGCGAAGTTTATAATGCAGTTGTGGTTAGAACGAGAAAGGGAGTTAGGCGTAATGATGGATCATTGATACGTTTTGATGGTAATGCTGCTGTTTTATTAAATTCACGTCTTGAACCAATTGGTACTCGAATATTTGGACCCGTAACACGCGAACTTAGGACCAATCAGTTTATGAAAATTATTTCTCTAGCACCCGAAGTGTTATAAATAAAGAGACGGTTATACATATGAATAAAATTAGACAGGGTGATGAGATAATTGTCTTAACAGGTAAAGATAAGGGGCGCAGAGGAACAGTGCTCCAGGTTTTTAAAGATCGACGTGTTCTTGTTGAGGGTATTAACGTATCTAAGAAACATACAAAACCGAACCCCAATGCAGGTATAGAAGGGGGGATATTAGATAAAGAAATGCCTATAGATGGATCAAATGTAATGTTATGGAATCCAGAAACTAAAAAAGGAGACCGAGTTAGTTTTCGAAAAACTGATAGTGGCTCTAAAGAAAGAATCTTTCTTTCAACAGGTAAAGCAACAGAAATATAGAAAAAACTAATTAAAGTAAGGTAAGTGTTATGGCTAGATTGCTGAAAAAATATCGCAATGAGATGCAAGGAAAAATAAAAGAGAAATTAGGTTTATCTAATTTAATGGAAGTTCCTCGTATTGATAAAGTTACACTTAATATGGGTGTTGGAGAAGCCGTGACAGATAAAAAGGTACTTGAGAAAGCAATGGAAAATTTAGAACATATATCAGGGCAAAAACCAATTAAGACTGTCGCAAAAAGATCAGTTGCTGGTTTCAAGATACGGGAGGGATATCCGATTGGCTGCAAAGTTACCCTAAGGCGAGAGCGCATGTATGAATTTATTGATCGCCTTGTAAATATAGCAATACCAAGGATCCGTGATTTCCGGGGTTTAAATAAGAAATCTTTTGATGAGCAAGGAAATTATAGTATGGGTGTCTCTGAGCAAATTATATTTCCAGAAGTTGATTATGATCAAATTGATGCTATTCGTGGATTGGATATAACAATTACCACTACAGCACGTAATGCTAGTGAAGGGCGCGCTCTTCTTGAAGAATTTAATTTTCCATTTAAAAAATAAAAAAGAGAATTTGTTATGGCTAAAAAATCTATAGTTGAGCGTGAAATTAAGAGAGCAAAATTAGTGGAAAAATATTTTGTTCAACGGTCTGCTTTAAAAGAGATTATTCGTAATATCAATACAAAAGAGGAAGATAGATCAAAAGCACAAGCAAAACTGAACGCTTTACCTCGAGATTCTAGTCCATCAAGAATAAGAAATCGTTGTTCAATTACTGGGCGCCCTCATGGTGTTTATCGAAAATTTGGTTTGGGCCGAAATAAACTCAGAGAGGCTGCAATGAAAGGTGAAATACCTGGCCTTACAAAGGCAAGTTGGTAAAGGTTGAAGATGATGAGTATGACAGATCCAATTGCTGATATGTTAACCAGGATTCGTAATGGTCAGGCCTCAAATAAAACTGAGGTCGCTATTCCGTCATCAAAATTAAAGACTGCTATTGCGGAAGTACTGAAGAAGGAAGGCTATATAAGTAATTATTCAACTTCAGGCAAGGGGGGTAAAAATATTCTTACTATTGAATTGAAATATTTTGAAGGTAAGCCTGTTATTGAAAGTATATATAGGACTAGTAAACCAGGTTTGAGGATTTATAAAAATAAAGAAAATTTACCGAAAGTACTTGGTGGCCTTGGAGTTGCAATTGTTTCTACATCGGCTGGCGTTATGAGTGATCGGGTAGCAAGAGAAAAAGGAGTTGGTGGCGAGGTTTTGTGCATTGTTTCATAGCACTTGCTGCATTACTTAAAAGAGTTAAAATTTATGTCAAGAATTGCAAAACAACCAATATTATTGCCACAAGGCGTTGATCTTACTTTAAATGGAACAACATTATCATTGACTGGTAATAAAGGAGCTCTCTCAATGGAGTTAAATTCTGAGGTGGAGGTGACCCATGTCGAAAATACTATATGTGTTGCTCCTCGGTCATCCTCAAAATTCTCAACTGCAATCTCTGGAACTACAAGGGCTCTCATAGCAAATATGGTTAATGGTGTTATCAATGGATATGAAAAAAAACTTGAATTAGTCGGAGTAGGTTACCGAGCTAAGATGCAAGGAAAGAAATTAAATTTAACCCTTGGTTTCTCGCATCCAGTAGCTTATTCATCACCAGAAGATATTACTATTGAAACACCAAGTCAGACCGAAATAGTGGTGAAGGGCTCAGATAAACAAAAAGTTGGTCAAGTTGCTGCAGAAATACGTAATCTTCGTCCTCCTGAACCATATAAAGGAAAGGGTGTTCGTTACGCTAATGAATATATTGTAAGGAAAGAAGCTAAGAAGAAATAATTTCCATCTTTATATGGCTTTTATTGCGCGAAGAGAATTTTATGAGATTAGATAAGAAACAAAATAGATTACGGAGATCGCGTAAACCACGAGCAAAGATGCGTGAACTCGGGATAAACCGGTTATGCATACATCGCACACCTCGTCATATCTATGCTCAAATTATTTCGTCAGATGGGAGTAGTGTTTTAGTTTCAGCGTCAACTCTTGAAAAAGAAGTACGGGAAACTACGAAGCTTACTGGTAACAAAGCTGCTGCCGCCATTATTGGTTCAAGAATTGCTAAAAAAGCCAAACAGGCAGGAATTAAACTAGAGGTAGCATTTGATCGCTCTGGTTTTAGTTATCATGGACGAATTAAAGAGTTAGCTGATGCAGCCAGGACATCAGGTTTGAAATTTTAGAAAAAGAATTGTTTGTGAAAACATTTTACAGGATTATTTTTTATGGGAAGAGGTCAACAAAATATAAAATCTGATGATTTTATAGAAAAATTAGTCACGGTAAACCGTGTTGCTAAGGTGGTTAAGGGAGGACGACAGTTTGGTTTTACTGCTTTAACAGTGGTTGGTGATGGAAATGGACGTGTTGGTTTTGGATATGGTAAGGCCCGTGAAGTTCCAATGGCTATTCAAAAAGCGATGCAATCGGCTAGAAAAAATATTATTAAAGTTACCGTGACAAATGAAACTCTTCAATATGCTAAGAAAGGTAGACATGGAGCAACATATGTTTATATGCAACCAGCATCTGAAGGTACTGGCGTTATTGCAGGCGGCGCTATGCGCGCGGTTTTTGAATGTGCGGGAATTAGAAATGTTTTGGCTAAAAGTTATGGCTCGAGAAATCCCATAAATGTAGTACGTGCAACTATTTCTGCGCTTGAGTCAATAAAATCTCCTCGTCAAATTGCAGCAAAGCGCGGTAAAAAGATTAAAGAGATATTTTCATAATTTTATTTTTCGATCATTGGATATTAACAAATGACATCTAACAAAAAATTAAAAGTAACACTCCTTAAAAGTCGTTTTGGTCGATTAAAAAATCATCGAAAGTGCATTGCAGGTCTTGGTTTAAGCAGAATTCGTCAAACTGTTACTGTGTTGGATACACCTGAGAACCGAGGAATGATAAAAAAAATATCTTACTTGTTATTGGTAGAAGAGACTTGATTATGCGACTAAATACTATAACACCTGCCAAAGGATCAAAAAGTAATGCTAAACGCCGAGGAAGAGGCCATGCTGCCGGCCAAGGAAAGACGAGTGGTCGTGGCATGAAAGGACAGCATGCTAGATCAGGAGGCTACCATAAGGTTGGTTTTGAAGGAGGTCAAATGCCTTTACAGCGCCGCCTACCCAAAGTTGGTTTTAATTCTAGAATGGCCTCAAAAACAGCTGAGGTTCGCCTCCATGAGCTTGCATTAACTTCCGATGAAGTAATTGATATAGAGGTCTTAAAAAAAGAGCGTTTAGTTCCTTTAAGAACGATGAAAGTTAAAGTGATTTTATCGGGTAAGCTTAATAAGGCGCTTAAACTTAAGGGCTTATCTGTAACAAAAGGTGCACGTAAAATAATAGAAAAGGCTGGCGGTACTATAGAAGAATAACAAGGAAAAGAGTTATATAAAAAATTATGGCAAAAAAAATTAAAAATAATCCAGCAGACGTTGCTAAGGCCGCAGGCAGTCAGAATGAACTGAGAAGAAGGTTCGCATTTTTGGCTGGAGCTTTAATAGTATTTCGTTCAGGAACTTTTATACCTGTACCGGGCGTTGACCCAGCAGCTTTGGCTTCCTTTTTTGATCAGCAAGCGGGCAATATGTTGGCGCTATTTAATTTATTTTCAGGCGGAGCATTATCTAGATTTGGTATATTTGCTCTTGGAATTATGCCCTATATCTCATCATCAATTATTATGCAGATGTCGAGTATGATAGTTCCTTCTATGCAGCAACTACGTAAAGAAGGCGAATCAGGAAGAAGAAAAATTACCCAATACACTCGTTATGGGACAGTCATGCTTTCGCTATTTCAAGCAGTGGCAGCTGCTTCTTGGTTACAAAGTCAGCCCGGGGTCGTTGTAAATCCTGGTTTTATATTTTTAATTACTGCTATTATAACTTTGGTGACAGGAACAATGTTTTTGATGTGGCTTGGAGAACAAATAACAGAACGTGGCATCGGTAATGGTATATCTATGATTATACTTGCTGGTATCATTGCCGGTTTACCAGCTGCAGTTGCCGGTACTGCAGAACTTGTTAGAAATGGCGAAATGTCATCAGCAACGGCAATTCTTTTTCTAATTGGAGCCATAGCAGTTACTACCTTTATAGTCTATATGGAAAGAGCTCAAAGGAGAATTGCAGTAAATTATGCTAGAAGGCAACAGGGACGAAAAATGTATGCCGCACAAAGTACTCATCTACCATTTAAAATAAATATGTCTGGAGTTATTCCCCCAATTTTTGCTTCTAGTATCTTATTGTTTCCAGCAACTATAGCGCAGTTTTTTGGACAAACAAATGACCCAAATATGGTGCAAGGTTTCTTACAAACTATCGGTGCAAACCTTGGTCCAGGTCAACCAGTATATGTAATTTTTTATGCGGTAATGATTATTTTCTTTTGCTTTTTTTATACAGCATTAGTTTTTAATTCAAAAGAGACTGCGGATAATTTAAAAAAATCAGGGGCCTTTGTTCCAGGCATAAGGCCAGGTTCTCAGACTGCTGATTATATTGATAAAGTGTTAACTAGACTTACTTTCTGGGGAGCTATTTATATTGCTTCCGTATGTCTTTTACCAGAGATTTTCAGAATGTTTTATCCCAGTGTTCCATTTAATTTTGGCGGTACTTCTTTATTGATTTTGGTTGTAGTAACAATGGATTTTATGTCCCAAATGCAGGCTCATGCGATGAGTCATCAGTATGAAGGAATGATGCAAAAAGCTAATTTAAGGAATTATGGGCGTAATAGATAACCGAGGGGAAACAAAATAAAGATTTCCTTTTAGGAGAGATAAAAATGAAAGTTCGAGCATCGGTAAAAAGAATGTGTAGAAACTGTAAAATTATTCGAAGAAATGGTGTCGTTCGGGTAATTTGTTCTGATCCACGACACAAACAACGTCAAGGTTAACAAAAGGAAAGGAAAAAAAGTGGCTCGTATAGCAGGAATAAATATTCCAATAAATAAGCATATTGTTATTGCATTAACGTCGATTCATGGGATAGGTAGGACTCGTGCTGAGCAGATTTGCGTACAGGCAGGAGTAACTCCTCAAACCCACGTAAAAGATCTAGCAGAGTCAGAGGTTGCTGGGCTCAGAGAATCCGTAGCTCAATTTATCGTTGAAGGTGATTTAAGACGAGAAACAGCTATGAATATCAAGAGACTTTTGGATTTAGGATGCTATAGAGGGATACGGCACAGACGTGGATTACCTCTTAGAGGGCAAAGAACAAAAACAAATGCAAGGACCCGTAAAGGTCCTAGACGAAGTATCAAGAGATAAAAAGAAAAATATATAATAGGAAATAATGTGGCAGAGATTAAACGAAAGAAAGCTAAAAAAAATGTTGTGGATGCGATTGCCCATATTTATGCTTCGTTCAATAACACGATAATAACAATTACTGATCAGCAGGGTAATACTTTGGCTTGGGCAACTGCCGGTGGATGTGGTTTTCGCGGTTCTCGAAAATCTACCCCATTTGCAGCTCAAGTAGCATCAGACAAAGCAGGTAAAGCTGCGCAAGAATGTGGAGTAAAAAATATTGATGTTCGAGTTCGAGGGCCGGGGCCTGGAAGAGAATCAGCAGTTCGGGCATTAAATTCGTTAGGTTTTCGTATTCAAAGCATTGAGGATGTTACACCTATACCACATAACGGGTGCCGTCCTCCCAAGAAACGTAGAGTATAGAGGTTAGATAATGGCAAGGTATATTGGTCCAAAGTGTAAATTATCCCGTCGAGAAGAAACGGACTTGTTTCTAAAAAGCGGGGTAAGAGCGATTGAAACAAAATGCAAATTTGAGGTATTGCCGGGAGGTGGTCCTCAAAGACGAGGTCGATTATCTGAATATGGTACGCAATTACGCGAAAAACAAAAATTGCGACGCATGTACGGTATTCTCGAGCGACAATTTAGAAATTATTATAAGAAAGCCGCTCAACTTAAAGGGTCAACTGGCGAGAATTTACTATCTTTACTTGAAGGAAGATTAGATAATGTTGTTTACCGAATGGGATTTGCATCAACTCGCGCTGAGGCACGTCAATTGGTAAGCCATAAAGGCATTGAGGTTAATGGAGCTATTGTTAATATACCATCGACTCAAATTTCTTCTGGGGATTCTGTTGGTGTACGCAAAAAAGCAAAGAAACAACTTCGGATTAAAAGTGCACTAGAAATAGCAGAACAAGTAGGCACACCGGAGTGGCTTGAAGTCGATATAAAGAAAATGTTTGGAGTTATGAAATCTTTGCCAGATCGGGGGGACATCCTTCCTGATGTGGATGAAAATCTTGTTGTCGAATTATATTCAAAATAGTTAGGAGGGTCTTTACCCATGCAGGAATCTGTTAATGAATTTTTAAAACCTCGCGTCGTAAAAGTCATTGAAGTTAATGATTTACAGGCAAAAGTGACTATTGAACCATTCGAACGCGGTTATGGGCATACTTTAGGTAATGCTTTGCGAAGGATACTTCTATCTTCAATGCCTGGGGCGGCAATTGTTGAAGTTATGATAGGCGGTGTTTTGCACGAATATACAAGTATTGAAGGCGTGCAAGAAGATGTAGTTGATATTCTTCTCAATCTAAAAAAAGTTGCTGTTTGTATGCATGATCGTGAGACGGCCGACCTTAGTCTTTCAAAAGTGGGGCCAGGCCCAGTAACGGCAGGTGATATTATCCTCGATCATAATGTAGAAATTATGAATCCTGATCTTGTTATCGCTAACCTTACAAAAGTAGGCAAGCTTAATATGCAACTGAAAGTTGAACGTGGCCGAGGTTATCGTCCAGCAAATCAAATTCCCGTTTTTGATGAAGAGGTTAGACCAATAGGTCAGTTACAACTTGATGCATCATTTAGTCCAGTAAATCGCGTTACTTATGACGTTGAGGATGCAAGAGTTGAGCAACGAACAGACCTTGATAAATTAATTATTGATATAGAAACAAATGGAACAATTGACCCAGAGGAAGCGATTCGCCACGCTGGTAGTATTCTCAAAAGTCAATTATCTGTTTTTGTTGATCTTGAGGGCGAAGATGATTCTGCTACAGATGAAGCAGAGAACTTGATTGATCCAACTCTTTTACGTCCTGTTGATGAGTTAGAGCTTACGGTTAGATCAGCAAACTGCCTTAAAGCAGAGGAACTTATGTATATAGGTGATTTGGTTCAAAAAACTGAGGTTGAACTTCTTCGAACGCCAAATCTTGGAAAGAAATCACTAACTGAAATCAAGGAAATATTGGAAGAAAATGGATTAACCCTAGGTATGCACCTCGAACATTGGCCCCCTGCAAGCTTGCTTGTTGATGAAGCAGAAGATTCATAAGAGAGAAGAAACTTATGCGTCATAAAAAATCTGGCCGTAAACTTGGGCGTACGAGTTCTCACCGAAAAGCGATGTTTCGTAACATGGCTGCGTCATTATTGCTGCATGAAACCATTAAAACTACCTTACCAAAGGCCAAGGAATTACGTAGGGTAGTTGAACCCCTAATTACACTTGCAAAAAAAGATGATATTTCTAATCGTCGACTAGCGTTTAGCCGTTTACGTGATAAAGTAATTGTCGGTAAATTGTTTAATGACTTGGGTCCTCATTTTAAAGAAAGACCTGGGGGTTATCTAAGAATATTAAAAATAGGACAGAGATCCGGTGATTCTGCACCAATGGCAATAGTCCAACTAATAGATCGTCAATTTTCTGATGACGGCAACGATGTGCCTGGAGAAAAAACAAAATAAGTACTATGTATTTCTATTCTTATGCTATAGGGTAAAATCTACTTAATTTTACCTCTCCTTTGTATATACTTATACGTTTATACACTTTATTAAATGCTAACAAATTGTCTTTGTGAATAATTATTTTCAAGATAAAACTGTAATTGTTACCGGCGCCTCTAAAGGAGTTGGTGCAGCAACTGCTAGGATTTTTGCCAATGCTCGTGCAAATTTAGTAATAGTAGCTAGGAACCCTGCTGCACTTAAAGCTATATCAGATGAACTACAAGTCAAAACCAGAGTTATGCCGGTAGCTATGGATGTTTCGAATTATAGTGAATGTGAAAATCTCATAAGCCGATCCATTATAGAATTTAGCAGTATCCATTTTCTTATTAATAATGCAGGATGTCATAAACGTGGTTTAGTTGAAGATGTCGATCCTATTGATCATGGAGAAATGATTGATGTCAATCTCAAGGCACCGATTATTTTAAGCCGTATGGTTATCCCTCATATGAGAAAGTCAGGCGGTGGAGCTATTATCAACGTTTCTTCTTTAGCTGGTCGAACACCAGTCCCTGGTTCAGCATCATATTCAGCGAGTAAATCCGGATTAAGAGCATTTACTTATTCATTAGCATCAGAACTAAAAAATAGCCAAATAAAATTAGGCGTAATTTCTCCCGGTCCAATTAATACAGGTTTTATCATGTCCAATATTGATGCGGTTTCTGATATTACATTTTCACAGCCAATAAGCACACCAAATAAAGTTGCAAAAGAAATTTTAAAACTATGCGTAAACAAAAGACAAGAAAAATCCATTCCAATGATAAGCGGTTTTCTAACAACAATTACATATCTTTTTCCTCGGTTTTCAAGTTTCTTGCAACCACTTTTGGAGGCTAAGGGTAGGAGAGTTAAAGAAAAATTAAAAATTCGTAATAAAAATATTTCTTTATAGTTAAAATTATTAAGTTTTATTTAAAGTGCTAATCTATAAGAATTGTAGGCACCACCTGTATCTTTAAATCAGTATAATAAGGAAAGAAATGAAGAAAGTAATTTTTATAGGGTTGATTTTAATGGCAAATACACATAAGTCTTTTAGTTATGATCGAGTGACCGGTTATTTGTCAACATCTAGATCAGAAATTATTGCAACGAATGGCATGGCAGCAACTAGCCATCCACTGGCAACACAGGTGGCTCTGGATATACTTAAGGCCGGAGGGACAGCAGTTGATGCCGCTATAGCAGCTAATGCTGTTCTTGGGCTCATGGAGCCAACAGGTTGTGGAATTGGCGGTGATTTATTCGCAATTATTTGGGATTCAGAAAAAGGTACGCTGGAAGGATTAAATGCTTCTGGACGCTCACCAAAGGCGCTTACTTTAGAATATTTGAAAGATCAACAATTAACAGAAATACCATATCTTGGGCCCCTTTCAGTAACAGTGCCTGGTGCAGTAGATGGCTGGTTTAAAATGCATCATAGGTATGGAAAATTAACTATGTCAGAACTTTTAGCGCCAGCAATTTCTTATGCGATAAATGGTTTTCCAGTTTCAGAAGTAATAGCTTGGCTATGGTCTGAGAATGCTCAATCTAGAGCTAAGTATGATGGTTTCAGATCAATTTTTATGCCTAATGGTAAAGTACCCGAAAAAGGGCAGATATTTAAAAATCCATCGTTAGCTAAAACATATAAAAAAATAGCCGAAGGGGGCCGTGATTCCTTCTACAAAGGAGAAATTGCTAAAAAAATAGATGCCTATATGAAGGAACAAGGTGGATTTCTGCGTTATGAAGATCTTTTTTCTCACACTTCAGAATGGGTAGAACCCGTATCTACAAATTATCGTGGCTATGAAGTGTTTGAATTACCACCGAATACTCAGGGGGTAGCGGCTCTTCAGTTATTAAATATTTTAGAAGGATTTGATTTAAGTCAAATGAGTTTCGCTAGTACAGAATATATACATACCTTTGTTGAAGCTAAAAAAATAGTTTATGAGGATCTTGCAAAGTATTATGCTGACACGGATTTTTCGAGTGTTCCAATATCAACGCTGATTTCGAAAGAATATGCAAAAAAACGAAGAAATTTAATTAATCCAAATAAAGCAGCTAAAATATATCCTCCTGGAGATATTGCACTTGAAAATGGCGATACTATTTATCTAACTGTTGCTGATAAGAGCGGTAATATTGTTTCGCTTATCCAGAGTAATTATGGCGATATGGGTTCAGGTATGACGCCAGACGATTTAGGTTTTAGCCTTCAGAATCGAGGAGTACTTTTTAGCTTGGATGAGAAGCATGCCAATGTTTTTGAACCGGGTAAACGACCTTTTCATACAATAATTCCCGCTTTTGTAAAAAAAGACGGTAAGCCTTGGTTGTCATTTGGTGTTATGGGGGGTTCAATGCAACCTCAGGGGCATGCACAAATTTTAGTTAATATGATTGATTTTGGCATGAATCTTCAAGAAGCTGGGGATGCTGCTAGAATTCGACATACGGGTTCCTCTCAACCAACTGATCAAAAGATGACAGACGGAGGTGTCTTATATTTAGAGTCTTCAATAGGAGAGAATGTAAGAGATGAATTAATAGAACTAGGTCATAATATTGCACAGGAGAGTACATTATATGGAGGATATCAAGCAATAATGTGGGACGAAATAGAAGGAGTTTATTACGGTGCATCTGAATCGAGAAAGGATGGGCAAGCAGCCGGATATTAAATAATGACTAAAGAAATTTATTTAACGGGTATTACAACTACTGGAACACCGCACATAGGTAATTATGTTGGTGCGATTCGTCCTGGTATAGAAGCAAGTAAAGACAAATCTAAGCAAAATTATTATTTTTTGGCTGACTTGCATGCGCTTGCAAAAGCTGAAGATCCTGATCGAATTGCCCGATCATCTCTTGAGATATCCTCAGCATGGCTTGCCCTTGGTTTAGACACAGATAATGCGTTTTTTTATCGGCAATCAGATATACCAGAAATTCCTCAATTAACTTGGATTCTTACTAGCATGACTGCCAAGGGATTAATGAATCGTGCTCACTCATACAAAGCACAAGTTCAAGCAAATGAAGAGCTAAGCATTAAAGATCCTGATCAAGGTATTAATATGGCACTTTATAGCTACCCCATTCTTATGGCCGCAGATATTTTAATGTTTAAATCTACTAAAATTCCTGTGGGAAAAGATCAGAAACAACATGTTGAAATGACACGAGATATTGCACAACGTTTTAATCATAATTTCGGAGACATCCTTGTAATTCCTGAGGCAGTTATCGGGAAAAATACTGCAATTTTATCTGGTCTTGATGGAAGAAAGATGAGTAAAAGTTATAATAATACAATACCGCTTTTTGCCGAGGAAGATCAACTAAGAAAACTTGTAATGAAAATCAAGACGAATAGTTTGGAGCCCGGTCAACCCAAAGAAACAAGCGATTCTACACTTTTTGACATCTATAGTGCTTTTGCGACTTCAGATGAGATCAGTGTCATGGAAAAACGATATAAAGAAGGAATAAGTTGGGGTGAAATGAAGAATATTCTATTTGAATATCTAAATGAACATCTAAAATCTTACCGAAAAGATTATCAGCAACTTATTAATGATCCAACCGAAGTAGAAAGAGAGTTGCAAAAAGGAGCAGAAAAAGCGCGTGAAATTTCAGTACCTTTCCTTGACCAGATTCGCTCTGCAGTAGGTATACGTACTCTTATTTAAGATCTTTATAAAAATTAATATTGATTAATAAATGTTGATCTAAATCAATTTATAAGGCAAATAGTGAAAAAGATAGGTTTACTTGGAGGTATGAGTTGGGAGAGTACCTCTTATTATTATGATGCTATAAATAAGAGAACAAAGGAAATTCTAGGCGGTTTTCATTCTGCAGAAATTATACTCTATAGTGTTGATTTTGAAGTAATTGAAAAATTACAACGTATTGGGAACTGGGATGGACAAGCAAGTATTTTAAAAGAAGCTGCAAAGGTTATTGAATTAGCTGGCGCAGATTTTCTTGTGGTTTGTAGCAATACAATGCATAAAGTGGCTTCTGAAATAGAGCAAGCAATAAAAATACCACTTTTACATATAGTAGATGCAACTGCAGATCATCTTCTTATCGATGGCATTCATAAAATTGGACTTATTGGCACATCATTCACTATGAAGGAAGATTTTTATAAAAAAAAACTTGAAAATAACTATGGCATAGCAGTTATTGTCCCCAATCATTCTGATCAGAAGAAAATCAATAATGTTATCTATAATGAGCTTTGCCAAGGAATTATTGATCATAATTCAAGAGAAGACTATCTAAATATCATCGAGAAACTTGCCGCTAAAGGTGCACAAGCTGTTGTTCTAGGGTGTACTGAGATTGGTATGTTGATTAGTTCCGAAGACGCGAATGTACCCCTTTATGATACTACTCTAATTCATTCTAGATGCGCCGTTGATTATGCATTAGCTTCCAGTGGATTGAGGAATGAGACTAAACATATATGAAAATTATGACAAGAGAGAAAGGACCAATGCCACCGGTAATTATATTAATCGCAATACTATTTCAAATTGCTTTACACAAATTATTACCCGTTATGTTTATTTTCGAAAAAATGTATTGGATTGGGATTGTTGTGGGGTTTTCAGGCTTTTTTATTTTTACTGGTTCAACACTACTTTTTAGAATTAATAAAACCACCATGATTCCATTCCAGGATTCATCTTTTTTAATTACTAATGGTATATACAAATACACAAGAAATCCGATGTATTTAGGCATGCTTTTTGTACAATTTGGTATAGCAATTTATTTTGGCAGCATCAGTCCATTCATAATACCATTCTTGTTTATACCAATAATGAATAGTCGTATTATTCAACATGAGGAAGTAATGTTAGAAAAACAGTTTGGAGAGTCTTATATGATCTTTAAAAATTCTGTTAGGCGTTGGATTTAGGAAAAGGTGAATTATGATGAATATGAAAAATCTTTCCTTGGATGAAACGCTAGATCTAGCCCGCTATCCATTAGAAGATAGTTCTTTTATTTTACAGTGCAAAGAAACAATCAATAGAGACGGTTGCCTTGTTTTGCCTAATTTTTTGGCAGAAGCAGCCATTAAAAGTATAGCTCAAGAGAGTAATAGTAATAAGAACAAGGCATATTACTGTGAGCAAGAGCATAGTGTTTACATTGCTCCATCAGATGAAAATTATCCATCAAATCATCCACGTAATCAGCTAGTTATATCGACGAAAGGCTGTATAACTGATGATCAAATATCAGAGAACTCACATCTTAAAGTGCTCTACAAATCTGAACTATTTCGTGAGTTTCTTTGTCAAACTTTGGGTGAAAAATGGTTGTATGAGTATGCCGATAAATTATCATCGATAAATATTCATTATGCTTCAGAAGGGCAAGAACTTGGATGGCATTTTGATAACGCGTCA
>ERZ651768.858-NODE-858-length-22467-cov-3.151764_pt1 | contig 22467 bp, 21 predicted proteins | sample MGYA00514754_ERZ651768 | MGnify/ENA metagenome assembly ERZ651768
ACCGAAGCGATTGGGTGCGTGAGAAAACAGCTTCGTATTAGTGGCCAACTCCACATGCACTTCTAGGCCGACCACAATTTCCCATTCGCTCATGGGGTGCCTCCCTCAGGGGCCTGCGACTCGATGAACGACCCAGTTTGAAACATGAGCGACTCCCCCAGTTGGGGAGCCATAACTTGAACACCTACGGGCATGCCATAGGCGCCAGATCCAAAGGGAATAGACATTGCCGGGTCGCCAACGAGGTTGCTTGGGACGGTGCAGGTGTCGCAGCGGTACATACTCATAGGGTCTGAGCGCTCCCCAAACCTGAAGGCAACGGACGGAGAAGTTGGCGACAAAAGAACGTCATGGTTCGAGTAAGCAACGTCGAAGTCACGTCTCGTCAGGGTGCGTACCTTCTGCGCCTTGCCATAGTACGCATCGTAATACCCGGCGCTTAATGCAAATGTTCCGAGCATCACCCTCGCAATGACTTCGTCACCGAATCCCCTTCGGCGTGTACTCGAATTCATCAGTTTTACGTCTGCGCCCTCCGCTCTCATTCCGTAACGAACACCGTCGTAACGAGCCAGGTTGCTTGAAGCTTCAGCAGGGGCGATGAGATAATAGGCGGTTAGCCCGTACTCCACAGCAGGCACGGACACGAAATCAACAACGGCACCCGCATCGCTAAACAAGTCAGCTACTTCGTGTACACGGGACACAACGTCTTCGTCGATGCCTTCGAGGAGTTCTCGAACTACCCCCACCCGAAGGCCGTCAACACCGCGGTCTAGGTTCCTCCTGAGATCTGGTACTGGAGAAGGGATCGAGGTGCTATCTAGCGGATCATGGCCTCCGATCACCTCAAGGGTTAGTGCCGCATCTGCGACATTGTTTGCGAACGGCCCGATCTGGTCAAATGAGGAAGCGAAGGCGATGAGCCCATATCGGCTGACTAGTCCATAAGTTGGCTTCACACCCACGACACCGCAGAGAGCCGCAGGCTGCCGGATCGACCCGCCTGTGTCGGAACCCAATGAAATGGGGGCGAAACCCGCGGCCACCGCTGCGGCCGATCCTCCACTTGAACCGCCGGGTACGCGGGTGACGTCGTGGGGATTTCGTGTCGGGCCAAATGCTGAGTGTTCGGTTGAACTACCCATAGCAAATTCGTCAAGGTTCGTTTTTCCAATGACGACAGCTCCAGCGGCAGCTAAGCGTTCGACCACTGTCGCATCGTAAGGCGGCTCCCATCCCTCAAGAATCCGCGATGAACATGTGGTCGCCAGACCTCGGGTGCACAAGTTGTCTTTTAAGGCAACTGGGACCCCTGCAAGAGGTCCCGGGTCACGGCCAGACGCAACTGCTTCATCTATTTTTTCGGCAGCTTCAACGGCCTTCTCGCGTGCGATCAGGTTGAAGGCATGCACCTCGGGCTCTCGCAATTCGATAGCTTCGAGGTGCTGCTCTAGGGCGGAGACGGCGCTTTTTCGACCCTCTCGAATGTCTGAGGCCAAACTTTGTGCGGAGTTCAAGATGATTCTCCCAACACGGGCGGCACACGAAATTGCCCCTCAGAGGCATCTGGAGCTTGCGCCAATATTTCTTCGCGGGCAACGGTTTGTCCTACGGAGTCATCTCTTAATACGTTCGATAGTGGATATGGGTGTGACATCGGAGCCACCGATTCAAGATCAAGAGCTTCTAACTGGCCAACGTGTTCGAGAACTTTCTCGAGATGCTCAGTGAAATGAGCGATTTCTTCATCATTAAGTTCGATTCGTGCCAACGATGCAATGTGAGCGACGAGATCTCGTGAGAGGGGTTCAGTCATGTTGCTTAGTCTCCGAAAAAGTTCACACGTAGGGGTCATTTCCGCTCAAGGGTTCGTCCCACCAATCTTCTGGCGCGGGCTGCCACTCACCAGCGGGAAGAGGATAGATGCAATCCACAGGGCAGGGTTCAAGACACTTGTCACAGCCCGAGCACAGCTCGGGGAGAATGATGACGTCGATGCCGTGGTTGAAAATGGCACCAAAGTTCGGCGGGCAAGCTCGCAGGCAGGCGTCGCAACTTATGCACTGCGACATATCTATGAACATAGGGGAGTTGGGCCATTTTGTGTTGCGCTCTCGACTCTCGATCCGCGACAGGCGCGCTGGGCTGTTTCCCGATGCCATCTACAGAATTCTAAGGGGCGACTTTCGGTCCGAATCGCTAACTGGGTGCAAAGCTCAAGATACTTTTCGCGCGGCAAGCACCCACTTCAGTCGAATTCCGTTTTCAAAGGACCGCAACGTCGTCGAGGAGACCCTCTGGTCTTTGGTCCCTAATCGCTTCGATCGGCCCCCCGCTGATGAGGTGAATTCAACCAATCGGTCGCTTACGGGCATCATATTGACGACAGTCTGAGCGAAGAGTCGGGTGGAATTAGTCTTGCAGGGGAGCCCAGAGAAGAACTGAGGTGCCCGGCGGCAAGAAGGTCCCAGCCGCGGGTTCGGTTCCCTGAACTTCGAGACCATCGCCTCTGATTTCACCAAGTTGGAGCCCGACTTCAGCCAACCGGCGCTCGGCATCGAACACCGTCAGTCCACGCATATCGGGAACTTCCTGGAGGTCCGGGCCTGAAGAAACGGTCAGCGAAACTTCGGATCCTCTGTCTATGAGTAGCCCCGGCGTCAAACCTTGGCCCACGACGGTGCCTTCGGTGACTGTCTCACTGGGTTCTCGCCCTAATGGTCTAGCAATTCTAAGTTGAAGGTCGTTCAATACTTGCTCGGCATTACCGAGATCGAGCCCAATCAGTTGCGGAACTGTGCGAGGAACAGGCCCTCCAGAAACCACGAGCACTGCTCTCGCTCCCGGCTCTCTTAAACCACCGCCCAATGCCGGCTCCCCGTCGATCAATACTTTGATGACTTCACCGGCAACAATCTCTTCGTCATAGAGCGGCTGAACAAGGTCAACTTCGAAGCCCTTTGTCTCAAGTCGAGCTACAGCTACAGCGGTCGATAATCCCAGCACGAGTGGGGTCATTCGAAGACGTGGGCCACTTGCAACCTCAACGACAAGCATCTCTCCTTCTGCTAGGCGGCGGCCAGGCGCGGGCCTTTGGGCTAAGACAATGCCTGCCGGCAAGTCGTCGGTTCGCACTTGATCTTCATCGAGAACCCATGAGCGCGAATCTGCCATAGCTCGTACTTCGCCGACGGTGCGGCCTGTGCACTGCTGTACAAGATGAGTGCGAAGTCCTTGAGGTCGAACGCTGCTAACTGCCCACGCAGTTCCTGCGGACAGCAACGCAAATACGAGAGCCACGGTGGCCCCTAGCTTGCGGGCCGGGCGCCATTTCGGTCTCAAGGATCCGTTGGAGCGGTGACGCTCGGCACTGTAAGCGGCAGGGGCGCTGTCAGGTCCAATTAAGAGATCTTCGGGGATGCTGATGTTCGCCGGCTTCGTGAAACCTTTCGTGGCGTCAACCAAACCTTCGGTCAACGATATGGCGTCGCAACGCAGCGACGCTTCAAAGCGCCCTGCCTCGCTCAGAATCTCGGTGGCGCGACCGAATTCAGCGGGAATCCTCAAGTCCTGGTCTCGTCCCCCATTCGAAAGCTTCCCCCATGTCTTGTCAGATTCACCCGCTTCTTCACTGATTGCGGCGACGAGGGTAGCAACCAACGAATAAACGTCAGATTCGGGCCCACCATTCCCCGACAACGTTTCCGGTGCCGCGAATTTGACCGATGGTTCGATGAGACCAGTTCCAACAACGGAAAGTCGTCCAGCTTCAGCAGCACTAAACGCATTCGCCAGAAAAAAACCCGCTAGCTTGCTTGATCCGTCGGTGCCTATAAGCAGGTTGGAGGGCGAGATGTCACCGTGGCAAAGGCCTAATTGGTGAAGGGCAGTTAACCCTGAGGCAATTTCGAAGCCAAGCCTTGTTGCTTGAGCCACTGTTAGTGAGTGACCTCTATCCAGTAGCACTTGCAAGCTAGCGCCTTGAAAAGTTTCAGTAACCAAGTAGACAATTTCAGCCGACCGGCCCCAATCGAGCACACGTTGGACGTGGGGATGAATGATGGAATTTGCTGTCGCTATATCCGATGTCAGCCGTCTGAGAAACTCAACGTCTTCAGAAATTGAGGCAGTCAAGATCTTGATTGACACTAGATCGTTGGTGTTTAGGTCTCGCGCGTGGTACTCGTTCCAACCGCGGCCATGAATGTTGTAGGAAAGTAACCGGTAACGGTCGTCTAATACTCGACCAACCCACTGGTTTGTCTGACCTAGCTCCACATCTCGACAGTACCGCTACGAATGCGGCTGATCGGGGCGCCAAATTCCAACGGCCGCTCAATTCGGTCATGATGTTCCAGTGGATGACACCCCAAACGGCGACGAATCTTCGAACGGCTTCACTGTCAACTGGACGCTACGAAGAGGTGTTGCTTCGACCGTGACGGTCGTTGTGGTGTTGTTACTAGTGGTCATCGTTTGGGTCGCCTCGACAAGCAGGGGGGCTTCGCAGCCCTCGACTTTTCCTACTGGGCTTTTAGCGGTGATCCCACAAGAAGGAGATCAGGCTCCCCGGCAGGGGTTAGTGGGTGTTTCCCTAAGCCCAGGTTGGCAACCTGCGCTAACCATCGATGGGGTACCAATTCCCAATGACCAGTTAAGCGCTGGTACTCGCCAGCTCGGGGAATTTTTTTTCTCGCCCGGTGAGGGCTTGGCGGTCGTTGAAATACGAACTGGTGAGGTGTGCGCTCATGTAATAGCTGTACCTGTGATCGACGTCAAGGTCGACAACATCGATTACCGGTGGTGTTGGACCGCGTTTTGAACAAGAGACCTAAAACACTTGTCCTGTTTCGAGAAGATCGCGAAGCTCTGCCTCTCCGAGAATCGGAACCCCGAGATCGCTTGCTGTATTGAGCTTAGTCTCGCCCGCTTCTGTCCCTACGACCAACGCGTAGGTGCTTTTGGAAACGCTGCCCGGAGATTTTCCGCCTCGGGCAATGATCGCTTGTTTCGCTTCTTCTCTTGTGACGAACCAGCCCTCTAGCGAGCCCGTAACCACGACGGAGCGACCCACCAAAATCTGTGGAGCATCTACTTCACCTTCTACCAGATCAAGACGAACTCCGTTATTTCGGAGCTTTTCAACTACAGCTCGGTGATGGTCATCGCCGAAAAAGTCTTTGACGCTTTTCGCTATAACCGGCCCGATTCCATCTATCGCCGCGATGTCGGTGATCTCTGCGAGTGAGATCGCTTCGATATTGCCGAAGCGACGGGCCAACAATTCGGCGGTACTTGGACCGAGATGTTCGACACCTAGTCCAATGAGAAGATTCGACAGCGGGCACTCGCGCGCTTGGTCGATGGCAGTTAAGAGATTCGTCACCAGGGTTTCATTGCTGGAGTCGCTGACCAAGACCTCGAGAAGTTGTTGTTTAGTCAACGCGAATAAGTCACCTGCGTCTTCGACAAGTCTCTCCTCGACTAGAAGCTGCACCGTTCGTTCACCCAAACCTTCGATGTCCAACGCGTTTCTGCTCGCGAAATGGCTAATACCTGTCTCGATTCGCGCCGGGCAATGCCGGTTGACGCAATAAGTATTTGCGTCGCCTTGGGATCGTTGGAGGTGCTCCCCACAACTCGGACAAACCTTCGGGAACTCCCAGGGCACTGACGCGGCCGGTCGATCAGCGTGAATCGGGCCGACAACTTCGGGTATCACATCGCCTGCTTTGCGGACAATAACCGTGTCGCCTGGTCGCACGTCTTTCGCTGAAACCTGATCCTCGTTATGTAACGTCGCCATTCCTACTGTGGACCCGCCGACAAGCACCGGTTCCAGAACGGCGAATGGAGTAGCACGACCCGTGCGCCCAATCGACACTTTGATCGTCGTCAGCAGTGTGGTTTTTTCTTCTGGCGGAAATTTGAAAGCTATGGCCCAGCGAGGAGCTCGGCTCGTCGACCCCAAGATTTCTCGCTGAACTAAGTCAGCTATCTTGATCACGACTCCATCGATTTCGTAATCAGGGCTGTGACGGTTCACCATCCACGCTTCACAGAATTGGCGAACGTCATCGAAGTCCGAAAATTCCTTAAGCTCGGGATTTACGGGCAGCCCAAGCCGTTTAAGTAAATTAAATGTCTCTTCAGATGATTCGATCTGCGGGCCACCAACAACTTCACCTAGTTGGTAACTCCAAAAGGCAAGCTTTCGTGACTCCGTTACTGAAGGGTCTTTTTGTCGAAGACTGCCGGCGGCAGTATTTCTCGGGTTGGCATAAGGCGCCTCACCCTTTTCAAGTTGTTCATTATTAAGTTCTTCGAACCGCGAGATTGGGAGGTATACCTCTCCCCGAACTTCTAGAACCGCCGGGGCGTTTTCAACGCGGTGAGGGATACCGTGAATGGTCTTGACATTCAGAGTGACATCTTCGCCGATTCGACCGTTTCCCCGCGTCGCTGCCTGGGCCAAGTCTCCATTTTCATAGCGAAGCGACACAGCGAGGCCGTCGAACTTCAACTCGCAAACAAATCCATGTGTCTGCGTTTCGCCCAAGCTCTTGACAATCCTGTCGTGCCACGCGTTCAGTTCGTCAAAGTCCATAGCGTTATCTAGCGACATCATTGGGACGCGATGTTCGACCGCTGAGAAAAGCTCGTTCGCTGTGGCTCCGACCGTAAGGGTGGGTGAGGCTGTTGTTGCAAGATCAGGACGACGGGCCTCGATTGCCTCTAATTCTCGCAGTAATTCGTCGTAGGTGGAGTCGGGAATGCTGGGCCGATCGCGCCCATGGTATGACTCATTATGAGCAGATATCTGGTCTCGTAGTTCGGCCGCCCGATCATGGTCTGAATCAGATTCACTCATGACAGACCTGACTCTAGCTAGCGAAAGGGGGCGGGTTTGCGGTTCCGATGCATCAACGGTTAGGACCGAAGGCTCTGCGTAGGCCACGATTGAGGTGTGGACGTCACAACACCACTCAGAACCTTCATGGGTCTTTGGGCATTATTACCGTTCACAGTGGGTGCTCTGATCGATAATGCCTTGCGCGATCATCCCAGTCTATTGAAGGTCTCCGTGTCGATCGGAGTCTGGATCCTATGGGTTTTGGTGCTCGGCTCTTCCATGATTCGCCGGCCTTGGGGATTAACGGTTATGCGGATTGTGGTTCCAGCGGCCCTGCCGGCGTCATTGGTCGCGAACTCAAGTGGAAATATTTCGATTGCGTCTCTTGCTTTGGCCATCGCACATGTCGCAGCGGCTTGTGTATTGGCGTTGCTGCCTGAAACGGGAAATGCCATGGTTGACGGTCTGAGCTACGGCGATGAACGCCGCTTCTTGCTTCGCGCTCCCGGAGCGGTTCTGTTGGGTCCGCTTCCTGTTGTCTGGGCGTTGGTTGTTCTGGGAGTCGTCTCAGGTCCGTTGCTCATAGCGTCCGAGAATTGGGTAATAGGAATCGTGTTAACGGGAGTGGGCTGGCCGGTAGCCGTGCTTGGTTTCCGATCGCTGCATCAACTGACGCGCCGTTGGGTCGTTTTCGTCCCTAATGGCTTTGTCATTCACGACTATCTTGCTGCAAGGGAGCCCTTCTTGCTTCGAAGGCAGGATCTATCTTCGCTGGGGCCCGCAGCGGCGGACCTCAACACCGGCGACGCTGACTTGATCGACATCAGTCAGTTAGCACCAGGTCCGGTGCTCCAAGTCGCGCTTCACGGGGAAGTGGAAGTGGTGCCGCGTGGTCGCGGCACAAGCGAGGTGAGGGTGGTGAAAAGCGTCTTGTTCTCACCTACGCGACCCGGAGCGGTACTACGAGAGGCACGATCAAGAAACCTCGTGCGCTGAGTTTTAACGGGCAGTTGCGCCACCAACGACGGCGTCATTCTCATAAAAGACGACGGCCTGACCGGGGGCAACTTTTCTACGCGTTTCGAGCCAACGCATGGAGCCGTCTGCGTTGACTTGCGCGGGGGCTTGCTCACCGTGAGCGCTTATCTGAGCGTCGATTAGCCCAAAATAGGGTTGCCCTGCCCAAATGTGATCGGTGAGGCGCACCGTTTGCGAGAGGAGATCCTGGGCGTCACCTACGACGACACGGCGAGAAGGCACATCAACATCTATTGCATAGGTGCGTTCGGCATTGCCGCCCAAATCAAGCCCTTTCCTTTGACCAATGGTGACTAACTCAACCGCGTTGACAGAACCAAGGTTTTTCCCTTCTGTGTCGACGATCTCGCCTGGGTGCACGTCAAGGCGGTCAGATAGAAAGCGAGCACGTCCTTCTGACGCGGTGATGAAACAAACATCCTGGCTGTCCGGCTTGTTGGCAGAACGAAGGCCCAGCCGACCAGCTAGTTCTCGAACTCGCGTCTTGGTCATTTCGCCAACTGGAAACTTGAGGATTGTTAGATGGTCCTGGGGAATCATGTACAGGACGTAGGACTGGTCTTTCGTTTGATCGACACCTCGAGCAATTCTTAGTCCGTGGTCGGTTTCGATGATTCTTGCGTGGTGACCGGTAGCTAACGCGTCGAACCCTAACCTTCGGGCTCGATCCAGGAGAGCATCAAATTTAATGTGCCGATTGCATTCGATACATGGGTTAGGCGTGAGCCCCTGTGCATGAGCGTCGACGTAAGGTTCGACGACGTGCTCGTCAAATTCATCGCCATAATTAAAAACAAAATGGTCAAGGTCTAGCTGTTGAGCGACGCGACGAGCGTCATCTACGTCAGAGACCGAACAGCACCCTTGATCTTGAGGACCGCCCCAGAGCTTGAGAGTCACACCCGTGACATCGTGTCCCTCTTGCTTGAGGAGCGCAGCGGTCACGGCACTATCGACGCCGCCTGACATCGCCACTAAGACACGACTCACGCCGAACCTCGCACTTGTTCAACACACTTCGGGATGACTTCGAGCGCACGATCGATTTCCCACTCTTCGGTACACCAACCAAGCGACAACCGTAATGAGCCGGCTGCAGCAACCCGGTCAACGCCCATTGCAGCAAGCACGTGTGAAGGATCCATAGCACCAGATGCGCAGGAGGCCGCTGCAGAGGCCATCAGATCAAAACGTTCGAGAAGGACAAGCAAGGCTTCACTTGCAACATCCTCGATAAGAAGTTGAAGGAGACCAGCAGCTCTTCGCGATTTTGAGATCGTCTCGTGACAACCGGGTACAGCCGCGACCAGCCCTTCAGCAAGACGATTACACAGCAGTCCGAGCCGTTGAATTTCATCCGTTCGAGATTCGTCGAGGGCCTGCAAAGCGGCTCCTAAAGCCACAATTCCTGCGGTGTTGTGGGTTCCGCTTCGACGTTCTGCTTCCTGCCCTCCGCCTAGGAGCTGCGCTGTCAAATCAACGTGGGGACGAGTCGCGAGCACACCAACTCCTTTGGGGGCGCCAAACTTATGTCCGCTAAGCGACATGAGGTCTGCTCGCGAAGCGGCTTTCGCTATGTCTACCCAATTGACCGCTTGAACAGCGTCCGTATGGAGAAGTGCTTGCGGTGCTCGCCGATCGCGAACGTCCGCGATGGGTTCGAGGTCGACCACCCGCCCAGACTCGTTGTTGACCAGCATGACTGACAGAACCGAGACATCGTCATCAAGGACAGCTTCGAGATGTTCCAGGTCTACATCACCCTCGGGAGTGACTTTTATGATCCGTCCGCTATGTGACTCCACCGGGTACAGAACTGCGTGATGTTCAGTCGCGGGACACGCAGCTACGCCTGAAGAACCGCAGGCACCATGAATTGCTAGGTTGTCAGATTCCGTTCCGCCGCTGGTAAAGACAATCCCGTGAGGGTCGAAATCAAGCAAAGCAGCGCAAACCTCCCTTGCTTCATCGATCGCTCGTCTCGAAGATCGAGCCAAACGGTGGGAACCCGATGGATTACCAAATTGGTTCGTTAGGTAAGGCATCATGGCGTCAAGAACGGCGGGCCTCACAGGGGTCGAAGCAGCGCAGTCCAGGTATGCCAATTGGTCTAAGTTCGGGCTCTTCATCACTCTAAGGCTAGGCCCCAAATAGAGGTGGCAGTATGGCGCACTCCAATACACCGAACTATCAAACTTCGACCTATGGAGATGCGTTCGCCGATATCTACGATGACTGGTACCAAAATGTGACCGACATCGAGGGCACAGTTGACATCGTCACAAGCCTTGCCCAAGGCCAAAAGATCCTCGAGTTAGGGGTCGGAACAGGACGCCTCGCTCTACCAATTGCGTTAACGGGCGCCGCAGTATGCGGTGTCGACTCTTCCTCTGCCATGTTGGATCATCTAGCCAAGCGAGATCACTCACATTTAATCGAAACTCACCTTATGGACATGGCTAGCCGGCTTCCAAAGGGTCCGTTCCGAGTAATTTTCTGCGCCTATAACACCTTCTTCAACCTGGTTGGACCGAATGACCAGGAAAGTTGCCTAGAACTCGTTAGAGAGCGGCTGGAACCCGAGGGGCGGTTCGTACTTGAAGCTTTCGTGCCATCTAGTTCGGCCGATCTTCCAACCAGAGGAACCGAGTCTCGGCACACCGCCAATGCAACCGTGATGAACATAACCATCCGCGAGCCGACATCAAAGTTGATACGAGGTCAAAGTGTGGAGATTAAGGAGACCGCGATCACACTTCGCCCTTGGCGCATCCGTGTTCGCACGCCAGCTGAGCTTGATCACGTCGCGGGCCGTCACGGCCTCAGGTTGTTAGAACGTTGGGAAGATTGGCGCCAAACCCCATTCACGAATAACAGTGACCACCATGTATCGGTCTACGCTCCCATCGACGGGTGACTTTACGGTTAGGGGAGGCAGCCAGAGATGGAAATTCGAGTCGTAATCGATCTTCCGGCGCCTCCAAATGAAGTCTGGAACTATCTCCGCGACGTCACCAAACACAGCGAATGGATGATCGACACAGTAAACGTACAGGTCACGTCAAAAATTTTAGAAGGCGCCGGACTTACTTTTGATTGTCTTACAGCTGTGGGTCCGTTTCGAGTTCACGACCACATGGAAGTTCTGGAGTGGGAACCGGACCATCTGATGGGTGTCCAGCACGCCGGAATCGTTAGCGGTTTCGGTCGATTTACTCTCGTTCCTAATGCCGGGGGCACCCGATTTTGTTGGGATGAATCAATCCAATTGCCATGGCACTTTGGGGGCAAACTCGGAGAGCGGGTAGCCAAACCTATTTTGGCTGGTATCTGGAAACGAAATCTGAGAGGACTTCGAAGGAGAATTATTGAACGTCAAGAAGCCGGACTTGGTCTAGAGCCCGGCGGTCTAATCAATGTTGGTTCAGAGTGGGAACTTCGCCATTACGGACCCAAGCATGTAGTTCGAACAAGCACTCGAGGGTTAGACCTATCCCGAGAGGCAGAAGCGCTCGTCGCGGTCAACGCCGCGGGCTTTCCGGTTCCTAGGTTCGTGGAACAACTAGAGCCTTCATCGATAGTTATGGAGCGGCTCGACGGACCCACAATGCTTGAGGATCTCACGTCGAGGCCTTGGACACTGAGCAAACACGCGAAGAACCTGGCGAGGTTACATCGCGCTCTCGGAGCGGTCGCCGCTCCTTCCCACTGGGAACGCGTAAGTGAAGGAGAGTCAGTAGTGCATCTTGACCTTCACCCTGGCAATATCAAAATCAGCTCGCGTGGACCAGTGGTCTTGAACTGGAGCCGATCGGCTCGCGGCTCTTCAGCGTTCGATGCTGCTGTCACCTATGTGATTCTTCGAACTGGAGTGTCACGTAACGGACGTTTTGCTCGACTGTTGATCGGAACGTTAAGAAAAAGATTCGCCAACGTTTTCTTAAAAGAGTTCGGAGCAAGCGAAGTTTTGTCTCGAGTGCGTGAGGCCGCTGAACTTCGCCTCTTAGACCCTGATCTGTCGTCGCACGAAAGAGAGGCAGTGTTTGCGCTAGCTCGCGATGAACTTGACTAGCGCTCAGTCACTCGTATCCATTTCCAGGAGAAGATCTGCGGCTGCGTAGGGATCAATCTCTCCGCGATCCAACTTTTCTTGAAGTTCGACCCTTCGGGGGCCTTGCAAGACCGTTTGAGCGCGAGCTTCAAAACTCTGGGTCAGAATCTTTAACAACTCGGCTTTGATGCGGTCGTGACGACGCAACGAAAGCTCGCCACTCTGTTCCAGATGGGAGCGATGTTCTCCGATTGTGGCCCATAACTCTTGAGCGCCCTCGCCTTCCGTGCCGACAGTCATGACAATCGGAGGTTCCCAATCACCCAAGGAGGAGAGCTCCAGCATCTGTTGAATGTCGCGGCGGGTGTCATCTGCGCCTTTACGGTCAGATTTGTTGATCACAAAAATGTCGGCGATTTCCATTAGCCCCGCTTTGTTCGCCTGAACAGCATCACCCCACCCAGGATTCACGACAACCACTGTCGTATCCGCGGCTCTCGCTATGTCCACTTCTATTTGGCCAACACCAACAGTCTCGACGAGGATCCAAGGCCAGCCGAGCGCATCAAGAACTCGGACTGCTTGTGGGGTAGCAAGGCTTAAGCCTCCTAAATGACCCCGAGTGGCCATGGAACGGATATAGATACCTTCGTCAGTTACATGATCTTGCATCCGCACTCGGTCACCGAGAATCGCACCTCCAGTAAAGGGAGAAGAAGGATCGATAGCCAAGATCGCCATCCGCTCGTCTATGGCGCGAACAACGGCCGCGAGCGCAGCAGTCAACGTTGACTTTCCGGAACCTGGAGCGCCTGTCATACCCACTGTGTGAGCGCGGCCGACTTGTGAGAACGTGTGGGCGCCGAGCGTTCGCGCTTCCTTAGTTCCGCGCTCAATGATCGACATCAGCCGGGCGAGCGCGAGACGATGTCCATCGCGTGCTGCCTCAAATAAGGCGACGGGGTCTTTACTCAGCCGGTTCATCGGAGACGGTCGGATCGTGGACAACGCTTCAGGTCCGCGTAACTTGCGCACCAACCGACGAGAGCTTACCGGCCAAATCCTCGTATCCCCGATCGACGTGGTGCGCATTTGCAATAACGGTTTCTCCTTCGGCCGCCAGCCCGGCGACGACCAGAGCCGCGCCAGCCCTGATGTCGTGGGCACGTACAGGTGCCCCAGAAAGTCGCTTGACGCCGCGCACCACTGCATGTCGACCCTCAGCCCGGATCTCAGCGCCCATCCGTACTAGTTCATCTATGTATCGAAACCGACCGGCAAAAATATTTTCAGTCACCATTCCAGCCCCTTCGGCAACACATAGAGCTGTCACCAGAAACGGCTTGTAGTCAGTAGCCAAACCCGGATACGGGAGAGTAGAGACATCAACCGCTCTAAGGCGGTCAGTAACTTCAGCTCGCAGTCCCGACGGTTCAGCCGTCAAACCCATTCCCATCTCTTCAAGCTTGCGGATCAACATCTCCATGTGGTCCGGTCGAGCGCCCTTTAGCACTAGCTCGCCTCCACATACCGCCACCGCCGACAAAAACGTGGCGGCCTCTATTCGATCCGGGATCACCGTATATGTGGTCGGACGCAGCGCTTCGACACCTTCGACGGTGAGCCGAGACGTACCAACCCCGTCGATGGTCGCACCCATCTGTGAAAGAAAGTTCGCTAGATCACTGATCTCGGGTTCACGTGCCGCATTTTCAATGACGGTTGTCCCTCTGGCTAGAACGGCCGCCATCATAAGGTTCTCAGTCGCGCCAACCGAAGGAAATTCGAGAAGCACTTCAGCACCAACCAGTTGATCAGCTTTGCCACTGATATCTCCATGTTCATGAGAGAAGGTCGCGCCTAACTGCTCTAGGCCCTGAAGATGCATGTCTATCGGCCGGGAGCCAAAATCGTCACCCCCTGGCATAGCTACTCTGGCACGCCCAATTCGCGCTAGCAGAGGTCCAAGAACCACTATTGAGGCTCGCAGTCGCTCAACCAGAGGGTACGGCGCCACGGGGTCGAGTTCGGCAGGCACATCAATATCGATGCGGTTCCCGACGCGCTCAATCTGAACACCCATCGCTTCGAGTAACTCACCCATGAAGGCTACGTCAGCAATATCGGGGACGTTGAGTAGCGAAGTTGACCCCTCTGCCAACAACGACGCTGCCATAAGTTTCAGAGCACTATTCTTCGCTCCGCCGATGGGAACGTCCCCAATTAGAGGTCCACTTCCCTGCACAAGGAATCTCTCCACCTCTCCAGTATGTTCACCGAAGTGGCGAAGGACACATCACTCTCGTGACTCATTTAGAAATCATCCACCACGTAGATGACCAAGGGCTTCGACGCGTCCGTTCACCGCGGAACGACCTCGTGGAAGAAAAAGCCCTGGGAGATGACCGATTTTCGCTAGTTGACGGGCCATTTGACTACTACGAACGTTCCCTCCTGGTTCGGTCTGATTCAAATAAGCACACCGTTACAGAGCAGTTTATTTACCGACTGTCTATCCCTTGGTTTGGAATCCTTTTTTGGTGGCCGGTACGTCATGCCCTACGTAACCGTCGAGAGGACGGGACTCAACCGTTCTGGGCTGCGCCCGATCGATTGGGCAAAAGAGCTACAACAGTTTTTGCGACTCTGTGCGCGATCGCCGTACTGTCCGGCTTTCTCTCCAATGCGCCAGCTGAGACTCATACCTACGCGGCAGATGAGTTCAACGTTGATCAACTGAGTCAGGGTGTGCTCGGTGCTCTGATACGGGTTGGAACGCTGTTCGCCATCGCTTTTGCTGTAATTGCGGACCGTCATGGGCGTCGTCGAGTACTTGCATGGGCTATGGGATTTGGCATCGCGGCCTCATGTGCGGCGGCGTTAGCTCCGTCGATAGGCATATTCGCCATTTGTTTGGTGGTGGTTAGGACCTCTAACGCGACACTCGCGGCGATAATCATGGTTTTCGCATTAGAGGAACTGCCTGCGGGGAGCCGAGCCTGGGGCCTGTCTCTGCTTGGCATGTCGGCTGCTCTCGGAGCGGGTTTCGTTGTGTGGGCTCAGCCGATCGCGGGTGTAGCTGAGTGGTCTTGGCGACTTATCTTCCTAATTCCGCTTGTCATGATCCCAATCGTTGCGGGCGCCATGCGACGACTACCCGAGAGCCGGCGCTTCCGAGGTCATGCTCCAGGAGCAAAGCTACGAAATTATTGGCCGCGAATCGCCTTATTAGGTGGGGCATATTTTCTTCTCGGCCTGTTCCTTTCGCCCATCGACTGGTTCAGAAACGAGTACCTACGCGACGAGCATGACTTCACCGCTTTGCAGGTAAGTCTCTTCATCGTCACTACTGCAACACCGGGAGGTATTGGTCTTTACGTGGCGGGCCGGATTGCAGATATACGAGGGCGAAGAATTGTGGTCGCGGTAGCAGCAATAGTTGGGCTTGGATTAACGACTATTTTCTTTAATGCTTCTGGTGTCTTTCTTTGGCCCGTTGCGTTGACGGCGATCACCTTGGCCAGCGGCCTGTTACCGGCGATGGGTGTTTATAGGGCCGAGATGTTCCCTACAGCTGTTCGAGCACGCGCTGCGACAATCGTGGGAGCTATAGGCGTGGTAGGCGGATCAATTGGCATTCTGGCAGCTGGCTGGATGCGAATGCGTTGGGGCTCTTTTGGTCCGGTGATGTTTGTTCTCTGGACAGGTCCGCTAGTCGCGGCTGCTTTGGTGTGGCGACACTTTCACGAAGGCACTCGACAAGAACTTGAGGCACTAAACCCGGAGGATGCGACCAGTGAGTAACCGTACAAGTAGCTCAGTGTTAGGGAAGTCCAACTAGCCACGCGTTCACGGTTTCAACAATATTTCTTGTCTGACTGCGATTAGAAGGATCGTGGCGGCCACCTTCGAGAAACTTCGCTGCGACGTCCCCGTTGATACAACCAAGATGTTGTTCAAATTCAGTCGGTGACCCGAACGGGTCGTTGTCTCCAGACACGAATAGACAAGGCACATCTATTGCACCAAAGTGGTCGACGCGAAGGTGGTCAGCCTTGTTAGGCGGATGAAGCGGATAGCTAAGCAAAATCAGGCCTGCGGCCGACATGCCCTGTGCAACCGCCATCGAACAGACTCGACCTCCCATAGACCGGCCGCCAAACACGAGACTGGCCGGGTCACAGTTGAGTTGAGCGGATATTTCTTGGCAATCGTTAAAAAGTTCGGAAACCAGTATCGGCGCTCGGGGCGGGGTTCTCTTGCCTTCTCGCCGGTAGGCAAATTCGTGCCGGACCACAGGAAGTGGCGCCAATGACTCCTCAAGTGCGCGCAAAGTGGGATGTTCCTTCGTGCCACCGGCACCGGGCAGCAACACCACTCCCGCGATCGACTGCACAGCGACACCTCCTGCGGGCAGAATAGATCCGACTCTGACTGAAGAGGGGAAAATGTGACAATTACCGAGTTCGGTAACGGAACGGTGGTGAGCGAGGTCACCGAAGGTGTTGGGGTGATCACCTTGAATCGGCCAGAAATTCGGAATGCTCTCAGTAGCGAGGTGTTGGAGGCGCTTCCAGAAGCAGTTCGTTCGCTTGAAAATGATGCGAAAGTCAATGTCATGGTGTTGACGGGAGCCGACCCGGCATTTTGTGCGGGCCTTGACCTCCGAGAGCTCAGCGAATCTGGGGGAAACATCAACCCGGATCAACCTTCCGCATCTCGCGGTCCTTTCCCAGAACACACAAAACCGCTGATTGGGGCGATCAACGGTGTAGCCGTAACCGGTGGACTGGAGTTGGCTTTAGCATGCGATTTCCTTATCGCGTCAGAGAGAGCCAAGTTCGCAGATACGCATGCGCGGGTGGGTGTGATGCCTGGTTGGGGGCTGAGTGTCCTTCTACCGCAAGCGATCGGTGTTCGACGCGCTAGAGAAATGAGCCTGACAGGCAACTACGTCGACGCTGATAGAGCGGCAGAGTGGGGATTAGTTAATCGAGTGGTAGCTCACGAGTCCCTTATGTCGACCGTCCATGCTGTAGCTCAAGACATTTGTTCGAACGATCAAGAAGGGGTGCGACAAATGATTAATACCTATGAACACACCTCTGGCACCACTGTTGAAGATGGCTGGGGAATCGAAGCGTCAATGGGCAAGGAATGGTTAAAGCGCACCAGCTTTACTCCTGGAAAGGTCGCTGAGCGCAGAGCCGGAATTCAGGATCGTGGGCGGGCACAAAACAGTTAGGTATTTATCCCCCACGTGCGTCGATCATCTGAACAATTTGGTTAGCGATTTCCAGACTTGCCGTTGCGGCCGGACTCGGCGCATTAAGGACATGCATGCTGTTTCGTGCCTGTGTTATCGCGAAGTCATCAAGTAATTGACCGTCTGCGTCCATCGCCTGAGCGCGCACTCCAGCGGGGCATGCTTCCAGGTCTTGAGATCTGATCTCGGGTACTAGTCGCTGCAAGGCTCGAACAAAGGCCTCTTTGCTCAGAGATCGCCAAACTTCTCCGGCACCGGTGCGCCAGTATTTGCGGGCTAGCTTCCACAAACCCCGGTTCGCTATGTGCTCAACGACTTGCGCGGCGCTGATGTCTCGCCATCGATAACCCTCCCGATCTAACGCCAAGACTGCGTTCGGTCCGGCATGCACGGACCCATCAACCATCCGTGTTAAATGAACCCCTAAGAAGGGAAAACTTGGATCTGGCACGGGATAGATCAAACCATTCACGAGGTGGCACCGTTCGGGAACAATTTCGAAATATTCGCCTCGAAAAGGAACTATGCGGTTCCCGCCAGATGCCCCAACCATTTTGGCTACTTGATCGCTCCGCAGCCCGGCGCAATTAACAACCAGTCCCGAAAGAATTTCACCAGTTGACGTGGAAATCCGGGCTCCTCCTTGAGAGTCTTCTATCGCTAACACACTGGTTTCGTATTTGACGGAGCCACCAGCCATTTCTATCTGCTCACTAAGGACTTCACAGACCGCCCGGTACGAAACAATTCCGGTCGACGGGACGTATATGGCCTCAATGCCTGCACAATTCGGCTCGAGTTCAGCTAGCCGATAGCGATCAATAAGCTCCGCTTCTAAACCATTCTCCCCCGCTCGAACTTGGAGGGCATGCAACCTGTCTAACTCATCGCGGCGAGTCGCCACGATGACTTTGCCGCAGACCTCATGTTGAATCCCATTTTCGTTGCAGAAATCAATCATGGCACTTCGACCTGACACCGCTAGTCTGGCTTTCATAGACCCAGGCGCGTAGTAAATACCGGAGTGAAGCACCCCGGAATTGCGTCCGGTTTGATGGCAAGCTGCGCCCGGTTCTCGTTCAAGTACCAGCACCGATCGTCCCGGATGCTCAACCAGGTACCGGTGAGCAGTCGCGAGGCCAATGATGCCTGCACCAATAACGGCTACATCAACTCGATTAGGTATCAACAGATCACGCGCTCCTTCGGTCAAGCAAAATATTGCGCGCCGCTGTCAAGGCCTCAATGCGGCTACCGGCTTCGACCACTGCGCCGCCGTGATCCGGATGGGCTCTTCGAAGCATTCGCCTGAACCTTCGTCGAACTAGCCGCGAGTCAGGTAGGTGAGTTGCGGGTTGAGCGGGGAATCCGAGAACTTCAAGGGCCCAAACAACTGGATCGACGATTTGGTTTCCCTTCCAGGGAACCTCTGATGATTCCCCGGTCAGGTAGCGAAACAAATCTCGATTATTTTGGCCCCGCCAACGGCGCGCGGAACGCAACAACGTGAACAGGCTTCTGCGCTCAAGGGAAGGTTCTTGGCCCGCCCGATACAGAGCGGCTAATACGTGTGGCTCTGGACTATCGCTAGGTGCTACATCAAGCGAAATATCTCCATCTGGAAGGCTGACAAGTCGATGAGTTGAGCGGGTCAGCCCAATGAGGTCTTGCTGAAGGCGATGCCGGAGTCGCGGTTGAGGAACGCGGGATCCCATTTCGAGAAGATTCAACAGATCGCTCAGGTCGGCGTTTCCGTCATCATCGAGTTGTTGCGCGTGAATTGCGACGACCGCAGCGAGCAGAAGTCCGCCGGGGCCGGGGGTGGGGTCGAAGTTCAATCTGTCATCGCCTAGGGCAACGCGACGGGTCGGTACCGCGGGCCGAGAGTGCCAGACGTTTAACTCGGCCAGAATCACACGGTGGACGCTACTAGTAGAACCACCTCAGGGCTCATAGTGGACGGCTTCTAGGGGCTAGGGTCACCCTCTATGGAAAACTCGCGTTCCGAGCTACCTGACCGCAATCTGGCACTTGAACTGGTGCGAACAACCGAGGCGGCCGCGCTAGCCGCTGCTCGCTGGATGGGTCGAGGCGACAAGGAGGGAGCCGATGGCGCCGCAGTCGATGCGATGCGGATCATCCTTGGGTCAGTTCCGATGGACGGCGTGGTTGTCATCGGAGAAGGAGAAAAAGACGAAGCTCCTATGCTCTACAACGGCGAAGCAATCGGCGACGGATCAGGTGCTAAGACCGATATCGCTGTAGATCCGATCGACGGCACAACCCTTACCTCTCTGGGCCGCGGCAACGCCATTTCGGTAATAGCTGTAGCGCCACGGGGAACAATGTTTGATCCTGGTCCGTGCGTTAATATGGAAAAAATTGCAGTCGGACCCCAATCAAAAGGTTCGGTGTCTATCGAGAAAAGCCCGACTGAAAATCTCAATGCAATTGCGACGGCGACTGGTCGAGGCATCCGCGACCTAACAGCTGTAATTCTCGACCGTGATCGCCACGCCGACTTGATCGCCGAGGTCCGCGAAAGCGGAGCGCGAATCCGTCTGATACCTGATGGCGATGTTGCGGGAGCAATAGCTACAGCGACGAGCGACGGGGCCGATGTTCTCTTCGGTATCGGCGGAACTCCCGAGGGCGTAATTTCAGCAGCTGCATTGAAATGCCTAGGCGGAGAAATCCAAGGAAAACTTTGGCCTCGAAACGGGAGCGAACGAAAAGCGGCCATCGACAGCGGCTTCGATCTCGATCGCGTTCTTCATACCGATGATCTCGTCCGCTCCGAAGACGTATTTTTTGCAGCTACAGGTATCACCGACGGCGAGTTATTGCGGGGCATTCGATTTACTGCCGAAGGCGCAATCTCAGATTCTCTAGTGATGCGGTCAAAAAGCGGCACTGTGAGACGCATTGAAGCAACACACAACATCAGTAAGTTGAGCGAGTTCGCGTCAGTCGATTTCACTTGAACAGGTCACAGCTTTTTGTGATTTCGCCGCAGTGACACGAACGCCTCTATGCTCAGTTCTATGTCCGACGCGAACGACTTAGAAGAAGGAACGACCCAACAACTGGACTTCGATAAAGTCGGGAAGATAGGTCGAAATGGACACCGAGTGCTTCCGGTCGTGCTTCAAGAAGCGGACTCTGGCGAAGTATTGTTTGTGGGCTATGCAAACGACGAGGCGTTCCGTATGACCTTGGAGCTCGGAAGCGCAGTGCTTTATTCAACGTCAAGAGACGAGGTCTGGCACAAAGGAGCAACTTCGGGCGACACTTTGTCGTTAGTGGACGTACGGGTGAACTGCGAACAGAACTCGCTGCTGTACCGCGTGAGGCGAGACGGAGGAGGCTCCTGCCACACTTTGGACGAAAATAGCGCTACTAGGGCAGGCTGCTATTACCGAATCGTGACTAGTCCAAACGAACTTGCATTCGCCGACTGAACAAGAGAACGTTCCGATTGCTAACGTTTCCATCTCTTTGGGCCTCAAGGGAATAGACGATCAGGAACTTGCGGCTACCTGTATACGAGTTTCGGCCCACTTTTTTGCGTTGGCAGCGTCCACATCGTCCGCATCAGAGGAAAGCGCTTCTTCCGCGACCGTTAGATCTGACTCAGCTTCGGACAGGTCAATATCCCCAGCGGCCATCGCGCCGTCACTGAGGATCGTTACGGCATTTCCGCTCACCTCAACGAAACCCCCATTTATTGCGAGGGAGATCACCCCATCAGTTGCCCACAACTGAGCCTGACCGATGTCGAGCGCGCCAATGAACGCGGCGTGGTTATTGAGAAAAGCGATATCCCCGTCAACTGTGCGAGTAACTACTTGAGAGCACTCACCCGAAAAGAGCACTGCTTCAGGAGAGACAAATTCAACTTGCATGTGTGGGCCTCTCTGTAGAAATTAGGACTGCTCGAGTTCGCGGGCCTTAGCCATCGCTGCTTCAGCATTTCCTACGTTCAGGAATGCCTGTTCGGGGAGGTCATCGAGTTCTCCGTTGCAGAGCATTTCGAATGATTCGATTGTCTCATCGATCGGGACGAAAACCCCGGGTAGGCCGGTGAACACTTCAGCCACGAAGAACGGTTGAGATAAGAAGCGTTGAATTTTCCGTGCTCTATCCACGGTAATCCGATCTTCTTCGGACAATTCATCGAGACCGAGAATCGCGATGATGTCTTGGAGTTCTTTGTATCGCTGCAGAACTTCTTGAACTCTGCGAGCGACTCCATAGTGCCGATCTCCAACAACCTCTGGAGTCAGAATGGTTGATGTCGAAGCGAGCGGGTCGACTGCAGGGTAAATACCGAGCGAAGCAATCTGACGGCTCAATTCAGTCGTTGCATCCAGGTGCGTGAAAGTAGTGAAGGGCGCTGGATCGGTGTAGTCGTCAGCAGGAACGTAGACAGCTTGCAACGAGGTGATCGAATGTCCCGCCGTCGAGGTAATTCTCTCTTGGAGTTCACCCATTTCGTCGGCGAGGTTTGGCTGATAACCCACTGCCGACGGCATTCGCCCAAGCAACGTCGATACCTCAGAACCGGCCTGAACGAAGCGGAAAATGTTGTCTACGAAGAGCAAAACTTCCTGACCTTGAACGTCGCGAAAGTACTCGGCCATCGTCAAAGCAGATAGGGCGACGCGAAGTCTGACGCCTGGGGGCTCATCCATTTGACCGAAAACCAGTGCCGTCTTTTCCAAGACGCCTGATTCTTCCATCTCGAGATATAAGTCCGTTCCCTCGCGAGTGCGTTCTCCTACCCCAGCAAAAACTGATACCCCGCCATGCTGGGACGCGACACGGTTGATCATCTCCGTGATCAAAACTGTTTTCCCAACACCGGCTCCGCCGAATAGTCCGATCTTCCCGCCTTCGAGATAAGGCTCAAGCAGGTCAACCACTTTGATCCCTGACTCAAACATCTTCGATTTGGGTTCCAGGGAGTGGAAATCAGGCGCGGGTCGATGTATTTCCCAACGGTCAGCGACCTCTCCTATGTCGTCTGTATCGAGAGGTTCTCCAAGAACGTTAAAGATGTGACCAAGGACACTGTCCCCAACTGGAACCGTGATTCCACGTCCGGTGTTTCGCACCGCTGTGCCGCGCGTCAGACCGTCGGTCGCCTTCAGACAAATGACGCGTACTCTGCCTTCACCAATTTGCTGCGCAACCTCTCCGCCGATAGTAACGATCGAGCCTTCCAGGTCCACATCCATCTCCAGGAAAGCATTG
>ERZ651768.860-NODE-860-length-22417-cov-4.182184_pt1 | contig 22417 bp, 15 predicted proteins | sample MGYA00514754_ERZ651768 | MGnify/ENA metagenome assembly ERZ651768
TTACCATTCATTATTAGATTTTCATTGAGCTGAATAATTTCATTTTGATTATTTAGCAAAAATATCATTTCCTTTATCTTTTGTGGATTGATTTTGGATATTTTTATCAGTTCCTTAATCGTAATCAGATTAGAATCAGCATTATCTATTATGTTAATAATTTTTTTCAAATCTATTTTTATCTTTTCATTAAGCTTTACTGATTGTTTTACTAATGATATTTTACCTGTTTTATATATAATAACATTAGAATCAATTAATCTTTGAATTACATATTTTGCCCACCTTTCTGATACACCTAGTGATTGAACTATATTGTTTAACTCAATGTAATTATGAAAAGAATTATCATTGCATTTTTTTTCTATATATGATTGTATTTCTTTTACCCAGAAATCAAGATCATTATTAAAATAGATAAGGCTATCTATTTTAGTCACTTTAGCATCTATAAGTTGTAACCTTTTTGTCATTTCATTAACTGGTATGAAATATTTTCTACTCCATTCTTCGATTGTTTTTGGACTATGAGATAAATCTCCTATCATAAATCTTAATCTTTCCAACTTATCTAAAGGACATTGTTCAACAAATTTTCTATCATGATTACTGTCTGTTTCTAAGACTATTCCGTTTGCAATAGTTTCCATAGGAGAATAAGAACGCACTATGAAAGGATCGTCTATTGTTACCCCGACAGGACGCTCAAAATGAATTATTACGTTACTAGCTTGATTTTTCTTTATCTTTTTCTGAAAAAAATTTACCCTTGCAAGGATTTCTGCTGTTCCGATATGTATTCTTACTCTTTGATTATTATTGATAATCCAAGATGTATATGGAGACATAGATAAGTGAGCTAATAATTTATCAGTAACAGACATTAACCCAGGATCAGACAAAGTTGTCCCTCTATTTAATATCGTTTTATCAACTTTTGTTAAGTTTAATGCAGCTCGATCACCAATTTTTACTTTTTGAATACTTCCTCCATGAGTCTGAATCCCCCTAACTTGAGCTATCTGCCTCCCAGGCAATATTTCTACACTATTTCCAACTTTTAGGGTTCCACTTTTAACGGTACCAGTGACCACAGTACCATATCCTTTTTTACTAAATACCCTATCAACATGCATTTTATAATATTCTGACTTGTTATCAAGATTTAACGTTTTTACTGCTGAATTAATAGCCTCTTTTAAATCGTCTACCCCCTTTCCAGATATACTATCAATCATAAGAATTGGGCTATCTTGAAATAATGTATTTTCTTCTATATTTTTTACTTCAGATTCGATTAAATCCAACCAATCATCATCGACCAAATCAATTTTTGTGATAACCGTAATACCTTTAATTATTGACAAGCTATTTAAAATATAAAGGTGTTCAATTGTTTGTGGCATTATACCATCATCCGCTGCAATAACTAACAACCCAATATGAATTGTGGAGGCACCAGCAACCATATTTCTAATAAATTTTTGATGACCTGGAACATCTACTATGGTGATATTTTCATCTAAATGTGCGAATCCCAAATCAATCGTTATACCTCTTTGCTTTTCTTGAGCTAGAGTATCTGTATTTATTCCAGTTAATGCTTCAACGAGAGCTGTCTTACCATGGTCGATATGACCAGCAGTACCTATAACAACTTGCTGCATAATTATATATTTTTTATTGCTCTTATTAGGTTAGATACTTGTGATGGCAAGACAGCTTTTAAATCAATAAAAAATGAATTTTTATGTATATAGCCAATTACAGGGATATCCCCTTCTCTAAATAATAAAGATAATTTATTTGCGCTGAATGAAGTTGATTTAAACTTAAGTGTAATACTTTCTATATTTTTTTCAGGTAGTGAACCACTCCCGGCTTCAACTAAAGAATCTTCAATTGAGATCCCAAGTGTTTTAATTTTTTTAGCAGGCAATTTTTTTATAATGTCTCCTGCAGTATTTTTTAATTTTCCTCTAGTACTAGTTAATAAACTAAGAGTAAGATTTAATTTTGAAAAACCATGTATTCTATAACTCCGAATTATTTGATCTAATAAGACTATTGTGATCTTATCGCAACGCATAGTACGATAAAGCGTATTCGATTTAATTAAATCTATTATATTTTTTGAACCTAGGATTATACCTGATTGCGGGCCTCCCAACATTTTATCCCCAGAAAAAAGTATTATATCTGGTCCTTTTCTTACGACATCAATTATTGGAATTTCAGTTGGAATACCATATTTATCTAGCGAGAGAAAAGTTCCGCTTCCAAGATCAGCTAAGACAGGAATATTATTATTTTTGCCTAGTTTAACTATTTCTTCTAAAGCTACTTCTTTAGTATAACCTTTTACAACATAGTTACTTGTATGAACCCATAATAAAAGTTTTGTCTTATCAGATATTGCTTTTTCATAGTCATTTATATGAGTTCGGTTCGTTGTACCAACTTCTTTTAAAATTGCACCACTTTTTTCGATAATCTCTGAGATTCGAAATGAGCCCCCTATTTCAACAATCTGTCCTCTTGAACAAATTACCTCTGATCCTGAGGCTAGAGCGTTTATAGATAGAAGTACAGCGGCTGCGTTATTATTTACTACTAAAGAACTTTCTGATCCACATATTGATGCTAGATGCTCATCGATATGCGACTGTCTATCGCCGCGTTTGTTTTTAGAGACATCAAATTCCAAATTAATATATCCATCTAATTTATCTGCTACCTCTTTCAAGCGTTCACCATTAAAAGGTGCTCGTCCAAGGCCTGTATGTAACACAATGCCTGTACCATTTATTATATTTACTATAGAGGAGGATGCTTTAATAGCAATTTTTGTAATTATTGTATCAATTATTTGATCTTTTTCAATCTTATTATCTTCTGAAATTATCTTTTTTCGAAAATAATCAAGCTCTTTATTAATTAATATTTTTAAATAATTCTCATGAATGTTGAGACGTCCTTCAGCCTCTTTCATGATTAAACTAACTGAGGGCAATATTTTTAATTTGGACATATATTATATAAAACGAAAAACCCCTGAAATAGGCAAAAGTTTCCAATCAGGGGTTGAACTCCAATAAATACTATTACTAGTAGAACACTACTAACGCTTTTCTTTTATCCTAGTACCTTTACTACCTGAAATATCTCTTAGATAATTAAGCTTAGCTCTTCTCACTTTACCTCTTCTTTTAACTTTAATCTTTGATACCATAGGCGAATGTAATGGGAAGATTCGTTCTACGCCAATACCATTGGATATTTTCCTTACAGTGAATGTGGCATCTAAACTATTTCCAGCTCGCCTTCCGATCACAACTCCTTCAAAATTTTGAACTCTCTCTTTATTACCTTCACGGACGAGCACACTTACGACCAAAGTATCTCCAGTATCAAAGTCAGGAATATCTTGTTTTAAATATTCTTTGGTAGCTTCATGTATTTTATTCATGATTTGTCTCCAATTGTTTAATTGATTTATTATATTTTTTCCATAGATCAGGGCGCTTCAGTTTAGTAGTATCCTCAGATTTATGCTTTCGCCATGACTTAATTTTTTCATGATGCCCTCCTATAAGCACCTCAGGAACCGATAGTCCCTTTATCACTCTTGGCTTTGTGTAGTGAGGATGATCTAGAAGATTATTAGAAAACGAGTCACTTAATGCAGAATCAATATTATTCATTGTACCAGGAATAAAGCGAAGGATACTATCAATTATAACCATTGAACCTAACTCACCATTGGATATAACAAAATCACCCAATGAATATTCATGAGTTACATATTTATCAATAACCCTTTGATCGATTCCTTTATATCTACCACATATAAATATTATATTTTCTACTTTAACATTTTCAAGTACATGATCTTGGTTCCACAGTTTTCCTTGCGGTGAGGGATAAACAACTCTCGTATTATCTATATCAGCACCAAGAGCAATAAACGTACTATCAATTGCCTTTATAAAAGGTTCTGCCATCAAAACCATACCGGAACCACCTCCAAAAGGAGTATCGTCAATCTGCCTATATTGACCATCTGCATAATCTCTAATATCAATGATAAAAAATGATACAGAGTTATTCAAGACTGCTTTCTTTAAGATTGTATTTTCTATATGTGCATTAACTAGATCAGGTGCTGATGTTACTATAGCAATTTTCATTAGTTAATTAACCCATCTATACTAGAGATTAGTATTTTTTCTTCTTCGTAGTTGACAGACAGAACAATCTCTGGCACAATTGGAACCAAAAACTCCTTTTCTCCATTGAAAACGACATAAACATCATTACTAGGAAGCCACATTACATCTTTTAGTTTACCTACTAAAGTTCCACTACTTGTCACAACATTAAAACCAAGTAAATCACTCCCTATAAGATTGATCGCGTCATCAGCATTTGTAGACGCAAAGATAGTTTTACCTATAATATTTTTCGCTTTATTATGCGAATCTATCCCTTCGAACCTAAATCTCATACGTTTACCAAGTCCGATAGTCTTTTCAAGCTTAAGACTGACCAGACTATTATAAGATGTTCCTATTTGCAATGATTTTTTCAAAATATATTCAATACTGAATCTGGAAAGAGGCTTTAATCGTACCTCTCCATCGTAACCAGATGTAGTTGTTATCTCCGCTACCGGATGAAACTGCTTTGGCATTAGACTAATCGATAACGTCTAAGCGAGCTCTTTTACCACCCTGCTTTGCATTTACAGCAAAAACAATTGTACGAAGTGCTGAAATATTACGACCCTGTTTACCAATTACTTTTCCATAATCTCCCTCCCCAACTGTCAGTTCGTATATGATACGCTGCTCCGTCTCAACAATATTAACTTTTACTTCATCAGGTTTATCAACAAGTAGTTTTACTGCAATTTCAATAAACTCTAACATAACACACTCCTTTTCTTACTCTTCTTCTCCAGTATTATCACTGGACTCTTCAGCAACAGGTTCATCCGCCTTCACTGACGCCGCCTCTGGCTCATCACTACCAGACTCTTCAGCAGCAGGTTCATCCGTCTTCGCTGACGCCGCCGCTGACGCCACCTCAGGTTTTTCTTTTTTCTTTTCTAGTTTTTCAGCTTCTTTAGCCTCTCTAGACGCCAAAGTATCCTCTCGATTTAGCTCCCATTTTTTTATTTCTATTTCTATTTCTTTTTCGTCAACTCCCTGTTGCATAAGATGCCAGCGAAGTGCAAGACCATCACGTTTCATTATTTTTTTTACAGCATTTGAAGGAATAGCACCCTCTCCTAACCAATATAAAATCCTATCGTCCATTATTTCATATGAGTGTTTAGGATCAATCGGGTTATACCAACCAATCTGTTCAATAGACGCACCATCACGCCTTTTTCTTGAATCAATTACGATCAAGCGATAAAATGGCCTATTACGCCGTCCAATTCGTTTTAATCTTATTTTCGTCGCCAATTTTGAATACTCCTTTAATTAAGTTTTCCTAAAAAATCTTTTTCCTGGGAATTTAGACTGTTTTTTTTCATTTTTTTCATCATCTTTTTCATTTCTGAAAACTTTTTTATTAAGGCATTAACCTCATGAACTGTTCGTCCACTGCCTTTAGCAATCCTTATTCGTCTACTGCTGTTTATGATTTCTGGCTTAACTCTCTCACTTGAAGTCATTGAGTTAATTATTGCTTCTGTCCAAACAAGTTGCTTTTCATCATAATTTAAGCCTTTAATTTTACGACCAATACCAGGAATCATACTAAACAAATCAGTCATCGGCCCCATTTTACGAATTTGATTTAATTGATCCTTAAAATCGTTAAGGTCAAATGTATTATTTGCTAATTTTTCCTCAAATTTACGAACATCTTCTTTGTTAACAATCTTTTCTACTTTATCTACTAAAGAAACTATATCTCCAAAACCAAGAATCTGATCAGCGATCTTTTTAGGGTTAAAATCATCCAGCCCATCAACTTTTTCAGATATGCCGACATATTTTATTGGTACCCCAGTAACTTCTCTTATAGAAACAGCAGCACCACCTCTTGCATCACCATCTAACTTTGTTAGAACTACTCCTGTAAGAGCAATTGCCTCATCAAAGGTTTTGATGGATGCGATCATATCCTGCCCTGTCATACTGTCTGCGATAAATAAGACCTCATTAGGCTTTGCTAGATCATGGATATTTTGTATTTCTACCATCATCTCACCATTAACGTGCAGCCTGCCAGCTGTGTCAATAATTATGATGTCTCTTTTACTGGCCTTAGCCTCTTTTATTCCAAACTTACATATTTTTAGTGGGTCATTAGATTCATCATAGTATACTGGGACATTAATTTTCTTTCCTAGCTGGTATAATTGGTCTACAGCACCAGGACGGTATGTATCTGCAGCGACTAGAGCTACTTTTTTATTCATTCCTTTTATCTTATAGGCTAGCTTTGCCGCCGTAGTCGTTTTACCACTTCCTTGAAGGCCGACTAGTAGTATGATGCTAAAACTAGATGATAAATTGAGCCCGTCTGAGTTTTTCCCTAAAACCGATACAAGTTCCTTGTGAATGATACTGATAAATTGCTCACCAGGCTTAATTGATTTAAGTACCTTTGTACCTTGCGCAGCCTCCTTCACCCTGTTTACAAAGTCTTTTGCTACAATAAGGTTTACATCTGCTTCTAGTAACGCTCTTCTTATTTCTCTGGAAGTAGAATCAATATTTTCATCTGTTATTTTACCCAAACCTCTAAGATTGCGAAAGATTGAATCAAATCTCTGTGTGATGTTATCAAACATATTATCTAATTATATCCCGTGAATAAAAAGTACACATTAGCAATGTTAATATATTTTTCTAAAAGATTTTACAAAAATATAATCTAGTAACTATAGTCTATAGAAAAGCTGGCTTGAAATGGGTCACCATAGCTAAGCCACAATTGATCTTCATAATATGGGGGTATTAGACCAAAATAAAAACCACGTACAGGATATCGCTCATCAAATAAATTATTTATCCAAAAGCTAAGTGAAATCTTGTTAAGCATCTTTCCAAAAGATAAATTATACAGTGAATATGCATTTGCTTCATTATTGTGACTATCAGAAAAATAATATTTCCCTTTATGAGAGTGACTTAATCGAGCAAAGTAGCCTTCGTTTTCATATGTCAAAGAGGAGGACACTGACATTTTGGGTGACATAGACGCTTGGCGGCCTCCACTAGTTTCTAAAAGATCATCAGAAATTTGATAGGAAAACGCATCCACCCAAGTATCAAGTAATCCTATACTATAATTTAGAGAAATATATTGTGTAACGTTTAGCCTGTGTTCAAACTCTAAACCACTCATCCACCCAGATCCACTATTTGCCGTAAAATAATGGAAACTGTTTGGATCATTCTTAACTTGCTGGGCTGATACAGAAACCTGCTGGTTAGACCTGATTCCATAAAAAGAGGATATACTAAATAATGAGTTTTGATTTATTTTTTTGTATCCCATTTCATAGTTAGTGACATACTCTGGACTATAATTGCGATTTTGATCAGATATATAAGGCTGCTGATTGACTCCACCGGATTTATATCCTTTCGAAATTGAAAAATAAGCCTTACTCAATTTATTAAATCTATATTTAATTGAGCTCTTATATCCGATCAAATCATACTTATTTCTGGAGACAACCTCAGGTAGGATTTCGCCTCCATATCCAGATGAACGACCATTAAAATCAACTCTATTATTCTCATATCGTAAACTTGTTGTATTAGAAATATCCCTTGCCATGTTGAAGTTGTATTGACCATAAATAGCATTTAATAAAATATTATGGCTGCTCTCTGCTTCTGCTGCCTCGCCTCCAAATAACCAACCTTCTGCCTTATCAATTTCTTTAAGTGATTTGTTATAAAATCCTACAACGGCTCTTTCAGACATTATTCTTATTTCACTTGTAGAAGTTTTTCTATTTCTAACATTTTGATCGAAGAATTGGTAAGGAGAATAATATCCGTAGTAATATGGATCAAACCCATAGGTTGAGGTGTCCTCCCAAAACATGTTGTTACCCCAATCACCATCGTAACTATGTACAAGATCTGAATTAGACTGAGAAAAGATACTCACTAAATCCCAACCATCATTGTTGAGACTCGCTTTAATAGAAAAAGCTGCTGTTTTTTGAGAATCTTTTCCTGGTTGATCTGTAAAGGTCTTGAACTCTTCATTATTATCAGGTGCCCAAGCATCATATCCATTTTTCATATCTGACAAGATTAATGTATTTATGAAAGACAATTTTTGATTTGGCACTAACTTGAGTTTTAGTCTAAAGAAAGACTCATCTCTCTTGTTTGTATCAGTATAATCAAAAAATATATTTTTCCTGTACCCATCTTGATAATTTTTGAAAGCGTTTAAACGTAAATAGGCGCCCTCATATAGCTTAATATTTGTTATCAATCCATAGATTATTAAATTGTCAGATCCATAGCTATTTGTCAGCTTTAATTGAAAATCCTGACTGGGATCGTTTGATTTTAATGTTATAGCTCCACCAATAGCATTACTACCATAGATAGTTGACTGAGGCCCTTTTGATATTTCTAACTGAGATATGTCATTTAAAAAACCAACCATGCCTATTCCGCTTAAGTCAATATCATCTAGCGTGAAACTAACAGAAAAATTTGGAGACCCTTCTCCAAAATATTGGCTCCTTTCGCCAACCCCTCTTATTTGAAAGTACCTTGGTCTACTAGTTCCTCCTGCCCAGTTTAGATTTGGCGAGAAGTCAATTAGATTTTGGAAATGATTATAGCCAGATAATTTTATATTCCGCTCTGTAAATATTGATATGCTTGATACTGAGTTAATAAGAGTATCAGATTGTAAACCAGATAGGACTATTATTTCGTTCTTCTTGATTACTTTTGGAACCATTAATATGAATAAATAATCATCAACCATAACTTTCTTTTTTTGATATCCAATGTGTTCAACTGTAATATACTTAGATTTTGTATGAAGCTTAAATTCTCCATTAGCATCAGTGGCTGTACCGCTATCTTTTGTAAAAATATTAACATCGCTTATTGGTTTTTGATTTACTGAGTCAATCACAGTACCAGATATGTTATTGGCAACTAAGCTTGTTGACAAAAGCAAAATAAATAAGGAGATATTATAAGTCATAATCTCATTTCCTACGCTGGTATTATCCAGGTCAGGTCTTAAGGGTTTATTCTCAGCCATTTTATATAATGACACCCCTAGAGCCATTGAAAGTTAAATATTTAATAGATTCTAAATCAAATTAAAATAATCAACTATTCTTAATAAGTTTTGTAGAATCAGTTAATAATTATTACAAATATTTATGCAGGAAATCTCATTTGAGCTAATAAAAAGACTACCAAAAGTTGAGCTACATTGCCATCTTGATGGGAGCCTTCGTATTAATACAATATTAGATATAGCTAAACAAAAAAAGGTTCAGCTTCCTACTTATAATCCAAATGAGTTGTTTAAACTGATCAGTCTAGATAAGCAAAAAGTAAGTTTGGAGGATTATATAGATCGTTTTGATTTAACCCTATCTGTCCTACAAGATGATGATTCACTAGAAAGGGTTTCCTATGAGCTTATAGAAGACTTAGCTAAGGATAATATATGTTATGCTGAAATAAGGTTTTCACCTATACTTCACACAAAAAAAGAAATGACAATTGACGATGCGCTTAATGCAGTAAAAAAAGGTCTAAATAAGGGTGAAAAAGAATATGGAATAAAATCTGGAATTATTATATGTGGTATTAGAAGCATAGATCCATCAGTATCAATAGATTTAGCAGAACTTGCTGTAAAGTATAAAAACAATGGTGTCATTGGTTTTGATCTGGCCGGAGCAGAGTATAATTATCCAGCAAAAAAACATAAAGAAGCATTTTATTTGATTCGCAACAATAATATTAATACCACAATTCATGCTGGAGAGGCATTCGGCCCGGAAAGTATACACCAAGCAATACACACCTGTGGAGCTAATAGAATTGGCCATGGAATACGACTTCAAGAAGATCCTGAATTAATGTCTTATGTAAATGATCATAGAATATGCTTAGAAATGTGCTTAACCTCAAACTATCAGACAGGTGCAATAGATCAAATTGAGAATCATCCTTTCAAATTTTATTATGAACAAGGAATCAGAGTCTCTCTAAACACGGATAACAGGCTAATCTCAAATACTAACCTCTCTAATGAATATTTTATAGCGAGTCAATTATTTAGTCTAAGCCTAATAGATATTAGAGAAATAATTATAATGAGTATGAAAAGTTCATTTATTCCATATAAGGACCGAAAACAAATGATAAAAATAATATCCGATGAACTGGAAAATAAATTTGGAATTATATCAAGTTATATATAATCATCATTAAAGATATTATTAAAAGGATATCCGTTATAAATGATGTCTGCGTAGCTCAGGTATCAGGATTAGGTAAAAAAAGTTACTCGGAAGCACTCAAAATCCTGACTACAGAGTCTTAATAGATATAAAAATTATGTTAATATAATTTTCGAGAGACACATAACCTGCCTCTCGAAAATTTGAAGAAATAGATTTGATTAACTACAGGTAGTCTCGATTAGTGCCGCACATACTTCATAGGGATCCATATTTGCAGCCGGCCGACGATCTTCTAGGTAACCTTTTTTATCATTTTCGGTTTGCATCGGTATCCTTATCGATGCACCACGATCACTGACTCCATAATAAAACTCAGTAATTTTAGCGGTCTCATGCAACCCTGTTAAACGTTTATCATTGTTATCCCCATACACACTTATATGACGATCAATATTTTTTCCAAGTTTTTCACATGCATCAATAATAACATCATATCCGCCATCTTCTCTCATCGCTTTTGTACTATAGTTTGTGTGAGCACCTGCACCATTCCAGTCCCCTTTGGCTGGCTTAGGTTCAATATTAACAGTGACATCATAGTCCTCAGCTATACGATATAGCAACCATCTAGCTATCCACAACTGATCAGCTACCTCTGGTGCTCCAGTTGGTCCAACCTGAAACTCCCACTGACCTGGCATTACCTCCGCATTAATACCTGAAATATCAAGTCCCGCATCGAGACATAATTGCATGTGATCTTCCACAATATCACGACCGAAAATATTATTTGCTCCAACTCCACAATAATATTCACCCTGAGGAGCTGGATAGCCATCTTCTGGAAAACCTAATGGATTTGATCCGTCATAAAAAGTATACTCTTGTTCAATCCCAAACCAAGCTTCGTGTGAGCTGAATTTCCCTGCTAATTCGGTACAAGCAGCACGATTATTACTTACGTGGATGCTTCCATCTGCGTTTAATACTTCACACATTACTAAAATATCATCCCCTCCCCTTATTGGATCAGGAACATAATATACTGGTTTAAGCATGCAGTCACTATCATTGCCCTCAGCCTGCATTGTGCTAGAACCATCAAAACCCCAAAATGGTAGAGCATCAACACTCTCAATAGGACCATCAATAATCTTTGTCTTTGATCTAAGATTTGCTGTGGGTTTATATCCATCAATCCATATGTATTCTGCTTTTACTTTGCTCACTTTATTTTTCTCCTTATTATTTAAATAGTCGTTAAATCTGATATTCTTTGAATCATTTTATAATCTGATAACACGATCTGAGTCTCTGTCCTGATAATCCCGGGCCAACTTTGTATTTCCCTCAATAATTCTTCTAAGGTTGAAGAATTTCGTGTAACAACAAATAACATATGGGACCCTTTACCAGTGGTGGATAGACACTGTAAAACTTCAGGCGTTTTTTCCGCTGCCTGTGTCACTTCTTTATAGTGGACTGAAGACTCTGAAATCAGTGTAATTATAGCAGCAACATCAAGACCAAGAGGCTTTGGATCTAACACTGCATGAATACCTTTAATTATACCAGAATCTTGTAACTTTTTTATTCTATCAGTTACTGTGGGGATAGATATATCAAGATCAATGGCAATACTGCTGGCGGAGACTCTCCCATCCTGTTGCAAGATATCTAATATTTTTTTGTCTGTTTTATCAATTTTCATTAATAATTCAAGGAATAACTATACCTTATATTATTAAATTATTTACTATTATTGCAAAATATTATTAGAAAATTTGTAAAATACTCTAATAATATCAGATGATTATTTCATTAGATACAAAAATAATATTTCGAAAAAATATATTAATCTAATAATTATAGTGGGCCACTCTAGAGCGGGAGCTCTAGCAAATCTTTATAGGATGATAAAATGACCTGTGTCTCAGTTCGTGTTACATCAGGCCAGCTCTGAATTTTTCTTAATAGTTCTTCAAGTGACTGTGAATTATTAGTTGATACCCATAATAATAATGAACCCATTCCGGTCGTCGAAAAGCACTGTATTATTTCTGGGCATTCAATAGCCTTAATAATCACTTCTTGATAATTATTAGAGGATGATGAAACAACGGTAATCACGGCTGATACATCAAGCGAAACAGAGTTAGGATCAATAATTGCCTGAAACCCTTTTATCACAGAAGATTCCTGAAGCTTTCTTATCCTTTCAGTAATGGTAGGTACAGTAAGATTTAATTTTTCTGCGATCTTACTAGCAGTCTCCCTGCCATCTTTTTGTAAGTATTTTAATATCTTTCTATCAATATCATCTAACATATAGACAACCTAATCTGTTTTATTATAAAAGTACATTTTTTTCATTAGATATAATTATCAATCTGAGTATTAATTAAAAACATTTTCTTTCTTAAGATCAATTAGTTCTCCATAATCTAAGATTTTATCAATATTCATTTTTGACCTATCTGTAACAATCGTAATCACTAATGGATCTTTTTTAATATTAGACTCATGGAACTCTATAATATCATCAAATTCTACATTTTTATAAACATTATATTCAAACTTATTTGGATCCTCCTTATAGCCTTGTTTTATAAGGTTGCTCACATAAAATGCTTGGCTTCTCCATGCCGGTTTTCTAGTATTTATTGACTGTGTAAGGCCAGAACGAATCGAAGACAATCTGTTTTCTTTTTGAGGCATATTTTTGAAGATATCTATATAGATTGAAATCGCCTCCATTGTCTTGTCAACTTGTGTACCAATATAACCAAAAAAATATCCTTTCATATTAACATCTGGTCTGTTGATGTAATATCCACGGGCGGAATACGCGAGAGATCTAAACTCTCGGATTTCCTGAAAAATAATACTTGCCATTCCTCTGCCGAAATACTTATTAAAAACGTCAGCCACGCTCCTCTGTTTCATATCAAGGATATTCCCTTCGGATAATATATAGATCTGGCTCTGGACAGCCTCTGGGTCATCAATCATGAACACCTTGTTCCTTTTATGAAGAGTATAGTCTATGGTTATTGGAGACTTGGTATCAATCAACTCTGAAGATATACTTAATTCCTTCTTAATCGATTTAATTACGCTAGACTTGGAAATATTCCCGGTATACATTATATCAGCCTCATATTTCATAGCATCTTTTGCGCTTTGGATCAGAAATTCTGGAGTCATCGATTCCACCTCTTTTACTGTAGACCTTCTCAAGAAAGGTGATTTTTTACCCCATAATACGTAATCTCTTAATGCTCTACCCGCGGTAGCAGGATCTTTGTTCTCTCTGTCCCTTGTGATCTTACTGCTTTCTACAAGTTTACTTAACTTTTTTCTGTCATCCTCGCGCACATGCATCTGTGTCATATACTCATTAAGAAGCTCAAGGGTTTTATCATAGTAGACATCAAATCCACTAATGGAGTAACCAAAATAATTACTGTTTGCATACACCTCTATTTTTGACCCTATTTTTTGAAGTTCCTCTTTAAACTGATCAAATGATTTGTCCTCAGTTCCTATTAAGGATATATATTGAACAGCCTGAGAAAGAGCAGGATTTTCTATTGTACCAAGTCCGAATTGGACACGCATACTAAAAATTGTATTTACAGGGTTTTTAACATAATAAAAATGTAAATTTTCTCCGATATCTTCAAAAACCACGTCTTTGCCAAAGTCTACAAATCTTGGCCTAACCTTATTTGGTACAATTTTATCCAATGCATTAGCATATTCTGATTTTGCTTCAGTATTCTTTGGAGCGACTGGTTTAAATGGTGGTTTTTCAAGTTTAACTTTATCATGCTGACCCTTATCAGACCTAAGGATTAAATAATTATCATTAAAATATTTATTGGCAACTTCGACTATCTGATCCTTAGTGACGCTGTTTATCTTTTGGGGATAAGACTTTATATCCTCCCAGGGCTTATTATCTAATATTATTGACATAAGAAGCCACAATCTACCACCAACGCTTTCCATGCTTGTTTCATGACTCATGTTCATATTTAGCTTTATAAACTCAATCATCTCAATATCAAAATCTCCGCTTTTTATTTTCTGGAGCTCTTTGAGTATGAGAGATTCTGCCTCATCAAAAGTCTGTGAGTCATCTTTAGGTACAAACTGAAATCCAAAACCACCTAGATCTGTTCCACCCAAGCGTGAAGTAGCGAATGCACTGAGTATTTTATTTTCCGCGTTTAGCTTATCAAGAAAACCTGTTCTTGATGAGTTGTTAAACATATTTTTTATAAGATCAATTACCACCGCATCAGGGTGATTCGGTTTTACTGTCCTATAACCCATTCGAGCCATTCTATAAGGTGTCATCACTAGGTCGACAACTTCTCTATCTTGAAAAGGCTCTTCGACAATATTTATAGGGTCTATCTTTCCACCTTTTTTTATTCTACCAAACTTTTCTTTGATTAATTTTTTCACGCTTCGTTTATTGAAGTCTCCAGCAATAATTAAGTACATATTATTGGCTACGTAATATTTATTGTAGTACTCTTTCATTTTGGAAAGTGAAGGATTTTTTAGGTGTTCTACCGAACCAAGAACTGTTTGCTGTCCATATGGGTGTTTTTTAAAAAAATGTTTTCTAAATGTTTCGTAGAATACACGAAACGGACTATCCATTGCACGGTTTTTTTCTTCATAAACAATTTCAAGCTCTGCCTGAAACAGACGAAACACAGGATCTAAAAACCGATGACTATAGACCTCCATCCATTTTTCGATCTGTGTACTCGGAAAGGCGTTAAAATAATATATAAAATCTGACCCAGTCCCTGCATTCAGGCCAGTACCACCCATACCATCGATCAGCCTGTCAAACTCATTTGGAATAGCATATTCAGCGGCCTGGACACTAACTCTGTTAATATCTTTCTGGATACGAAGCCTTTTTCCCTTATCATCTGTAGACGCTAGCCTATCATAGAGTACTTCTATACTATCCAGATATATTTTTTCTGTTTTATAATCAACAGTACCCATCTTCGAGGTACCTTTAAACAAGACATGCTCCAGATAGTGTGCTATTCCGGTGGCATCGCTTGGGTCACGCTTACCTCCCCCATCAACAACTACGGCTCCAAAAACACTTGTCTCATTATGATCTTCATTGAGCATAACCGTTAGCCCATTATCAAGCTTGTATATCTCGACATCCAGAGGGCTTTGTTTTCCACAATTGAAAGCAATAAGTAGAGATAGTATAATTATTATATTTTTCATTTTCATCCTCGTATGAATAAAGTTTATGTCATTAGTTATGATTTAGATTAAATATGGAGGGCACATATTAACCATCTCGGTGTAATGAAAAAAATTCTTTTAATATAGATGAACATTGACTCTCCATTACTCCACCTTTAACTACAGTGTTTGACTCAAGCCTCTTATCACCACAGATCTGGTATAATGAGCCGCAGGCACCTTTTTTATTATCATAAGATCCAAAAACAAGTCGTTTAATCCTTGAATTTATTATCGCACCCGCACACATTGTGCAGGGCTCTTTGGTAACATACATAGTGCACTCACTTAGTCTCCAGTTTTCTAACGTATTTGCTGCGGCAGTGATCGCTAAAATTTCAGCGTGTGCGGTAGGGTCACTCAATGATTCACGCTGATTGTATCCCTTACCGATGATCCTATCAAAACAAACGACTACCGCTCCAACAGGAACCTCATCTAATGAAAATGCTTTTTCAGCTAGCTTGAATGCTTCAAACATCCAAAAAGAATCATCCTTAGCAGATAACTCATCAGGTATATTATTGTTTAAAATAGCTAGATATTTTTCAGGGTTTGTTGCAGTGACTGTAATATTTGTGCCAACTCTCCTCTTCCTAAAACAGTCTCTACATTCATCGTTAGCGCTTTAGGATTATTCGATGGAAAACTCTGATAATATGGGTCGTTATAGATTGACTGCAGGTTGTCTCTGCACGAAACAAAATATCCCATATTAAAATCAGCCAGGGCAAGCTCTAACCTTACATCAAGATGGTTTATTTTTGGATCGTGCCTGAAATACCATCCAAAATAAGGTTCTACAAAAAGATGTTCGAGATCAACCAGTACATATGATGCATACGTACGAACTAATGAGTCCATGTGCATTCCACTGTATGAAAATGTAAGCCCAGCATAAAGGTCAAGGTCCAAATCAGGAGTATCATAAGGATCAAACGGTTTAGTCTGGCTAATATGAAAATAAGCGGCAGCTGAATCGGCCTGTCTTAGGTTTCCAAAGCACCAACCTATACCGTGATATCCATCAGCGTAAGAAGTGTCTTTAGCTACGGCATCCAAAAACCATTCTCTTGCCTCTTGATATTCTCCAGTCTCATACAAGGTCCATCCGTAGTAAGCAAGGTCTTCTTCAGTAGGAATAACCGGTTGTCGACAATTCGTTGTTATGACAAGAAAAATAATAGATCCAAAGACATAAAATATATTTTTTCCGAACTTATTCATCACTTTAGAAACATCATCTTTTTATTTTTTATGGTTCCGGTATCAGTCTTAAGCTGAACAAAATATATTCCTGAGGGCAACATCTTGCCGAACTTGTCAGCACCGTCCCACTTTACATAAAACTGTCCAACCTGGCTGACATTATTGACCAATGTGGTAACATGCTGACCAAGAACATTATACACGTTAACGCTCACTTTCTGTTCTAGCCCACCTAAAAGACCAATATCATATTTAATCGTGGTAGACGGATTAAATGGGTTTGGATAGTTCTGGTGCAGGTCTGTCTCTTCCGGTACAATGATCGTTTTTGGACCAAGCCTAAAGTATCCTGTATTTTCCGTAAAGGTAAATACCTGCCCATTCCTGTTAATTGAAGGAAGCTCTTTCCATATTACACCATTATCTCGCTGATAGATTGAGAGATCATCCCGCATGCTGCCGAATTGTATCTCTATTGGTTTGTTAAACACAAATGATTCATCACCTAAAACATAGGATGCCTCATCCGTAAAACTGCTGATAAATAGTGAACTATCAACAATAAGGAAACTCTGGTCCATGTCGACACTACCGGGGTCTCCGGCAATGTTAAATCTGCCATCTGAGCTAGAAGCATACCAACGATTAGCGACACGTGCTGGTGCAAGGTTAAATGTGTTTGTGTAGACAGTTTTCCCTACTTCAGCAATCGCTAAAACATCAAAAGAATATCCACCGCCTATACCAAAACTAAAGTCTCCGGTATAGGTAAATGCGGCTACAGTGTCAACATCTATACGCTGATTCTGAACCTCAAGCTGGAGGTATTTTGTTTTCTCCTGCTTGTCTACGATAATTATATGAACATAGCTTGAGAAAGCATTATTCTGAACTAGCGAAACCTCTATATCCGGTCTTGGGACACGTAAAACATTTAGAGTAAATACTTGTGAGATCTGGACATCTTCATCAGACGCAGTAACCCTAAAGTTTGCGTGACCTGACCAGAGATCAAATGGATTAAACAGAACGGTATCCCCAGGTCCATGAGACAGAAATGGAACAGCAGAGAATGTGATTGAATCAGTATTAAAAACCCCTTCAATTGTAAACGTTAACGTAGAATCATCGACGTCAGATGTATACTGAGAAAAGTCAACCCATATCGAGTCATTCTCATCAATCACAAGGGTATCTATAGCCGTTAAAATCGGAGAATCATTCTCCGGCGTTATGTTTACAATCACGGTATCTAAATCAAAAGCCCCTAAAGGGTCTTGCGCCCTGAAGATTACCCTATGGTTGGAGCCGTAATAGTTTGAGTCACTGTTAAATATTGCATAGGTACTGTCATTGGTTGTTGTATCTATATCGATGGTTATCAAAGAATTAGCCGTGGATAACATCCTCATTGTTGTCGTCCTCGTCCTCCCTGATCTTCTTGCCAGCCCAGGGATGTCCACACCTCTTGCAGGATTAAATCCCATATAGTCTCTCATTAGCTGCGTCTGTACCTTCTTCGGCGTACCAGGCCCAACGATAACCGTGGCCAGTGGAAAGTCTTCATCTAACTGTGAAGTATCCATAATAACGAACTGCCAGGATAATGTAGAATCGGGGTTATCAATGTCATTAACATATTTACTGAGATTAATCTTTTTTACTTCTGTATCTGGCTTATCCTCGTTCCATGATATAACCTCATCCTGGCCAATGATTGCAACGTCCGGAGTGTCATTTACAGCATTGACAGTAGCATTGACAAATAGAGTATCAAAGAATGAATACTGGTCTGCGGCTATAAGCCTTAGAGTATAGTCACCAGCCTGGTCAATCGTATCATTCTGAATCGGAGTCCAGGATATAAGCCCGGTGGCCTCGTTTATGCCTGCAGGATGTTTCTCTACTTTGGAGGTATCGGTGCCATCCCATTTCCATGACATAATAGAATATGAAAAGGAATCACTCTGAAGAGTGTTTAGATCAAGGTCCGTTACCCTGGCCGTGTCATAGTCCCAATGAATGTCCTCATAAAGCGTCAGATCAGCAAGGCTGACAAAGACAGGCGCCGAGTTAATCCTCTTAATAGCACTGGTATAAACGTTGCTTGAAGTATTGCCAGCAATATCAAAGGCTCTGACCGCGATAGAATAATAAAAATTGTGCTTAAGCATTGTTGTGTCATGCTGGAACGGATTTTGGGCACTCGGAGCGTTTGCGATAGGTATGGTCAGCCACACGTCATCTACTCCGTCGCCACTATTGTCTCCAATCATCACACTGTCTGTGTGAACGCTTGTACCCGGCACAGGGATACTGTCTCCATCATGCCAACTATTATTATACTCGTAAATCTGTAACTCGTACCTGTCAACGCCAGAGGATAGGACCCCGCCAGGGTCAGTAAACTCTGACCAGCTAATTGTAATCGTATCGTTTGAGATGATCGGACCTTCTTCATTAAAGTTTCCACCGTTATACGCGCCCAGGGAAGGAATAACAATATCATATCGCACTGTGTCTGCGTTAGTCGAGTCTGCATCGTAAAGATCATCCGCATTCCGGACAAACATATCGCTGGTCTGTCCATAGGTTATGTTTCCATTTCTGTCCGTAAGTGCTGCTCTAAAAAGAATTCTGTTGCCCATGGTATATAGTGCAGTATCAAGGGTTCCGATTGAACGTGAAACGGTGCGGATATAGGCATAATCGCCTAGTGGGTCTATGCCCGAAGTAAGAATATCAGGATCGCCAATTGTTTTCCACTGCACCGGAATAATGTCAAGGTTTTTTACCTGGATGTCTAGCATGCCTGTTGGTCCCCATGTTAGACTTCCAAAGAGCGTACTGTCTGTGGTTGGCTGCTGGTATGGCACTTTCACCTTTACGCTGTCAGTCTTTTTATTGATCCAGCCATCAACAACCCGGTATCCTGTGGTCCAAAGAGTGTCCGTTGGAAACGTGATATCAGCCTGGGGCGTACTAAAGATTGGATAACCAGATGTGTATCCCCATGGATGTATATTGTCTATCTCAAGAGCAACATTAGATCTAATATGACCCTGTTTTTGTGGACTAGTTGCATAACCATCATCTACATCGATGTCTGTACCTGTACGGTCTAAGGCCGTTAGGAGCAATTCTAAGACACCATCATTGGTTGTTCCATCTTCAATCGTAATTGTATAGTAAAAGATTGTACCCGTACCCTCCTCCTCATTTGCATTACTTGAGTCAGGCACTATATCACTAAAGACGGTTCCTACGTCCTCACTGTCTTTGTTATAGGTTCCTCCTAAAAGAGGGACAGGGTTAATGCTCCTGATCAGCTCATTCATCTCTACTGTTACCACGATCTGGTCTCCACCAATCGCATAACAACAGTAAGAAGAATCCTGGGATGATGCATGCGTAGTGGTAAGCAGTGTATCTCTCGGGTTTGTATAGGTAATGGTAGCCGTAGGCTTCGTATTGTCTAGTAAACAAGAGTTGGCAAAGCTTAGGCTGTCCTCTTTAAACGAGTTTCCTGCAAGATCGCTTGAGACAACCTGCACCCACAGGTAGCCATCCCATGTTGGGTCTTCTGTTGGAATTGTTGACATATCAACAACATGGTACCAGGTTCTAGCATCATCGGTTGAGTCAATCATGTTTACCGTATACTTTTTTAGAGACTGGGTAGTGTCAATAATATCACTTGTCCAAGCCGCATCAGGATCATCCTGTGGAAGTTGTCCATCAAAAAATAATCTTAGCTGAGGATTTCCACCGGCAGTACCCTGGAGCTCGCTAAACGTAACCTTGATCGTGGTTCCTGTTATCGGATCTATCGTGGTAATATAATCTGTCTCATAGAGCACCTGTGCGGTTGACCTTAGGGTATCATAGGTTACAAACTTGATCGTATCATTTCCCTCATTGCCAACACCGTCAATACCTCGAAATACAACATTATAGGTATTACTATCGGCAAGTGTAGCCATAAGCATATCCTGGTTTGCAATGTCACCGGCTGTATTATCGCCCCTTAATGTTTCCTGGGTGCCGCTTGCCAGCGCAACCTCTGTACCGGTTTCAGGGTCTGAAACAGGATCAAACTTGACCCATGCAGAGTCCATATTCTCATCATTATACCAACCAAGCTGTACCGAGTTAATGTATGTATTATCAGCATAAGAGAAGCTTCTAAATGATGGGTCTACATTGTCCAGGACAAACGTTTCATTCCCCACTCCATCAACCAGCAGATAGCCGCCAACTGGATTCTCTGCCCAGTCAGTTCCATCAATGGTCATAGACAGCCGACTACTGTAATCTTCAAAATCGCCAGTGCCCGGCATGGTAACTAAATAGACACTACTGTCGCTGACTCCTGTGCTGTCATAGACACCATCGACCGCGGTTGCCGCAGTTGCTTCAACCCCAGACCATTGCCATGTGTCAACACTCAGGGTTGGCTTTGAAACCTCATTGTCCGTGTCAAGCGAGAGATAGATAGGCTCATTAGGCACTGCCACGATCTTGATCACATCGTCTACTTTTCCAGAGTCTCTAGCTGCGGCAAAGGCGTTTGTAGTGTTTTTATATACAAAGGCCACTGCAGGAGGAGTATTATCAATCACAAGATAGTCCCTCTGGGTAATGCTGTCCTGAACGACCGGGTTTCCGGCAACGTCTGTGGCGCTGATTGATATCGTGGCCGCACTGTCATACTGAGACTCTCCGGATGAACCTGGTACATCAAGATCATATGTAAACGTATAATCATTGGCACCTGTCACCATCGCTACATCCGTAGGGTCGCTGCCAGAATCAACTTTGTATTCAGCAGACAGCTTCGGCGTGCTGTAAGGAAGATCGTTAGGATCAAATGTAGCCGTAATCGTTGGGCTGTGCGACCCGTTAACATATTTTCTTGAGTATGTAAGGTTAAGATAATCATGCGGGGTCGTGTCAATCGATATCGTCTTAGCGCTTGCCACAGACTGTTCAGTAATGTTACCCGCTATGTCCGTTACAATGTTTCTATAATAGAGCGTGTTCCCCTCAATAAACACGTCGGTCACCGCGCGTATGGCTGCACTATCAACAGACACGTTTACAAATCCGGCATCAACATCAGCCTGCTGGATAGCTTGGGCAGTGCCTATCTCGTGCCATGTTGCTGTCGCAACATCTGAGCTGGAAGACATCTCAACCTGAACCGTACCACCTGCAAGTGAAGGATCTCTGTCAATTGTAAAATCACCCCTGTCATCATCAAACGATATCCAGGATTTAAAGGTTATACCGGTGTTTGTACTGTTAAAATATCCTTCTCGCGAGTAGCCGCTTCCGATCACCGTATCGGGAAGAATTTGTTCATAATTATCAAACGCTGCCGCTAGTGAATAATTGTATCCTGATTCAGGTAGTCCAATTGCAGGATCTAGAGGCATAACCTCATCCACAATTAAAAGTGAGCCCGTGGTT
>ERZ651768.861-NODE-861-length-22409-cov-14.186414_pt1 | contig 22409 bp, 16 predicted proteins | sample MGYA00514754_ERZ651768 | MGnify/ENA metagenome assembly ERZ651768
AATTAATCCGATGACCGACGAGGAAGTCCGGACCATTTGCGAAACAACCCAGAATATGGGGAAACGCTTATCCGCTCATGCGCACGCGGATTCCGGAGTACGCCAATGCATCAAGTACGGGGTCGAATTGATCTATCACGCGTCTTTTGCGAACGACGAGACCATAGAGATGCTGGAGAAAGTGAAAGACAAGTACTGGGTTGTGCCTGGCATTGCTGCCCGATACAACACCACCTATGAAGCTGGCGACTGGGGCATTAGCACGGACGTCGCAGAAGCTATTGGTAACAAAAGGGAACTTGAAGCAGGTTGCGAGACGATGGCAAAAATGCACAAAGCCGGTATCAAGGTCCTTCCTTTCGGCGACTATGGCTTTGCTTGGATCCCCATGGGGACTGACAGCCGCGACTTCGAGCATTTTGTAAACCTGATGGGCTTCGAGCCCTGGGAGGTGCTTCGCGCTGCCACGGCTTACGGCGGTGAAGCATTCATGGGAGACAAGATGGGTGAGATTAAAGAAGGCTTCCTGAGCGACATCATCATCATTGATGGCGATCCTCTGGCCGATATCACACTATTTCAGGATCGAAACAACATTCTGGCAATTATGAAAGATGGTCAGTTCCATAAACCATTTCAAGGACGGGCTGCCCAAGAACAGCGCCAGGTCGCTTAATAAGAAGTTCTCATTCGTATAGAAGTCTCGCATAAGACCTGCTCCTGGCTGTTTAGGAGCAGGTTTTTTTTGGACACAATTGGAATTGCGTCCCATTGGAAAAACTCTGTACTGCTGATTCGGCGTAACGACCGAATCAAGCGAAACATGATCGAATCGAATCTTCTCAAGAAACTCGATTTATGCAAACTTTACAGGGTCGTGCTCGATCGTATAATCAAAATTGGGTGACATACCGATAAAAGTTAACAATCGAAAGTCGCTGAACTTTGCGTTCAAACACGAGAAATCGAGCCATGACAATTGAAGTTACTGGAATGTTACATACAGGCTATCGCATCGGTACCGATGGCGATCAAGTCGATACAATTGTTGAGTTTTATAAAAAGGTCTTCCAACTCGATATTGATCCGAATCGGCCCCATATTCCGACCATTCCGGGCGCATGGGTCCAGTTACCCGAATCTCAAATCAAACCCCAGTTTCATTTGTTCGTTGCAGATGGCACATCACCAGCCGCCCGAAGTCAGCAGGAAGACCCGACGAGAACACACGTAGCACTTGCCGTTAAGGACCTCGCCGCAGCAAAGGCCCATTTGCAAGACCTAGGTGTTGAGTATTGGGAATTTGGAGGACTGGTAGGCACAGCCCAGGTGTTTTTTGAAGACCCTGCTGGCAACATGCTCGAGCTTCAGGAAGCACCATAACGACGACAGCTCTGAAGTTAGAGGCCGTTAGCTCACGAAATCCGCAAGCTGAATTTGAGTGGTGATTGGGCATCGCGGTGCGAATTTCCCAGAGTCACCGTGCGTATATCAAAAACAGGTAGAACTGAGATCGCCAGGGCAGTTAACTGTTATCCCACGGAAACTCCAGCTTTCTCTAATAACACTATTGGCGACAATACCCGCAACTGCAGAATTTCTCGGATTACGTGTATTGCGCCCCTTCGAGATAAACTGTTTGCAGGGCATCAGCTTGAACTAACGCTACAATCTTTCTGAGTTTATAGTGGACGGTATCACTGACCAGATTATTTTCACGGGCGGAATGCCGTCCACCAAAGGAGGCTCCCATGCCAAACACTGTTTTTACCAACGCCAGAATTTTGGATGGAACAGGCGATTCGTCGTTTAGCGGTGAAGTTCGAATCGACGGTAATCGGATTCAACAAATTTCTATCGACGGTTCCCAACTTTCACACGACGATGCTGACGTGATTGACTGTGCTGGTGCGACCTTGATGCCAGGACTCGTAGAGGCGCACGCTCACCCGAGCTTTGGTAACACCTCAACTTTAGAAGCGCTCGGTGAAGTCCCAATTGAAGAACACACCTTGATGACCATGAAGCACGTGAAACTGCTCCTCGATCAAGGTTTTACAAGTATCAATAGCGCTGCTGCAGCCAAGGCACGACTGGATGTCGTCATTCGTAATGCGATCAATGCCGGCGATATACCAGGGCCCCGTATGCTGGCTGCATCACCAGAACTCACACCGACAAGTGGTCTCGGTGACGTGAATCTTCGGCATATGAAGCGAGATTCGTTTGCGATCGTTTGCGATGGACCTGAGGAATTCAGAAAAGTAGCACGTGAGATGGTCAGGGAAGAAGTCGATACTCTGAAAATCAATCCATCGGGCGATGAATTCGTACCGTTTGCCAAGGCTCGTCATACCGTGATGAATGACAGTGAGGTAGCGGCAGTCTGCGAGGTCGCACAGTCGCGCGACCTGCGAGTCGCAGCCCACGCCCGAAGCGCTGAAGCCGTAAAGATGAGTCTTCGTCATGGGTGCGAGATCATTTACCACGCAACGCTGATGGATGACGAAGCTCTAGATTTATTGGAAGCCGCAAAAGATCGAATTTTTGTGGCCCCCACCATTGGCATTCAAATTACGACATTACACGAAGCCAGTGATTGGGGAATCACGACCGAGGTTGCCGAAGGTCTTGGAATGCGACGAGAACTCGAAATTGGCGCCGAGAGCATGAAGGAATTGCACCGCCGAGGCGTAAAAGTGCTGCCAGGCGGGGACTACGGCTTCGCCTGGAATCCTATTGGCACCAATGCTCGCGATCTTGAGCATTTTGTAAATTATCTGAACTTCACTCCAATGGAAGCAATCGTAGCAGCCACAAAATATGGCGGCCAAATAATGATGATGGGTGATGAGTTGGGCCTGATCAAAGAGGGTTATCTCGCCGACCTTTTAATCGTCGATGGTGATCCAGTGCAAGACGTGAGCATCCTTCAGGATTCATCCCGCCTGCTAGGAATCATGAAGGACGGCGGTTTTCACAAGCGTCCAAGCGACCAATTGGCAGTCCAACGACAAGCCGCATGAGGGCGGGGAAAAGGTTTCTCCATCATGGGGAGTGGAACATGGTGTCAGATCGGTGAGTGAGGCTCTTTTTCTTCACTACGATCGCGCAGCCCTTGACGCGGAATATGATAATCGCGCCAAAGTAACCGGCGCTGAGGACTATATTGCCCGATGGAAAGCCCGTAGCAAGGAGGCCCGATCGGAATTCGACTGCAACCTTGACCTCGCCTACGGGTCGAGCAATGCCGAGACACTTGATTTTTTCCCGTCAAACACGCCGGGTAAATCCCCAATCAATATCTTTTACCACGGGGGGTATTGGCGTGCACTACATAAGGACGACTTCAGTTACGTGGCATCCGCTGTCCATGAGGCTGGCGCCGCCACCGTAGTAGTGAACTACGCTCTGGTCCCAGAAGTCAGTTTTGACGAACTTGTCCGTCAGTGCCGTGCAGCGCTTGCTTGGGTCTGGAGGAATGCAGATCGCTTCGGGGGTGACCGCGAAAAAATATTTGTCTCGGGCCACTCGGCAGGCGGGCACCTCGTCGCAATGATGATGGCGACCGACTGGCCTGCATTCGATGCGGAGTTACCTGCCCAGCCAATCCGTGGTGGTTGCGGAATCAGTGGCCTTTATGACCTAGAACCCATCCGGCTCTGTTTTCTGAACGAGGATCTCAATCTCAGCGAAGAAGACGCGATACGTAACAGCCCCACGAAACAACGGCGCACCTGTCTCTCACCCCTGTTGTTGCCAGTTGGCGCTTGGGAAGGACCGGAGTATCTACGCCAATCGAATGGTCTCGCCGACGCTTGGTTCCACTCTGGAGAGGCACCTAAGGTCTTGGTGATGCCGGGTCACAATCATTTTTCAATCGCCACACAGCTGGATGATTCAGAGAGTAAACTTTCACAAGCGATCCAGCATCAAATGAACCTGAGCCCGTCCACATGATGGGGTAAATATCCAGTACACCAACGAAGGAATTTATTATGTCTACGATCATTCTTCTAATCGGAGCTTTTGATGTAAAAGGAGAAGAGTACGGCTTCGTAAAAGGGCAAATAGAGAACCAAGGCTGCAGTGTGCTCGCCATGAATATCGGGGTCTTAGGTGACACGGATTTGTTTACAACCGACATTCCCAATGCGCTGGTTGCCAAGGCCGGCGGAGCGGATATTACAAAACTTCAGAAAGACAAAGATCGGGGTAAAGCCATGGAAACCATGGCCAAAGGAGCCGCCGCACTGACCAGAGACTATTTTGATGAAGGGAAATTTCACGGCGTACTCGGTATGGGTGGCAGTGGTGGAACCAGCGTCATCTCAAGCGCCATGCGAGCTTTGCCGATTGGCGTGCCCAAAGTATTAGTCTCGACAGTGGCAGCCGGTGACACCACCATTATTACAGGGGTCAAGGACATCACCATGATTCCCTCCATTGTTGATGTCGCTGGTATCAATCCGATCAGCGAGAAAGTTTTTAAGGAAGCCGTCGGCGCTATCTGCGGCATGACAAGAATGGATTATTCGCTCAGCGGTGAATCCAAGCCAGTGATCTGCGCCAGCATGTTCGGAAATACCACGGACTGCGTGAATATGTGCCGCGAATCGCTGGTTGAAAAGGGGTACGAAGTATTGGTGTTTCACGCTACAGGCACGGGCGGCCGTACTATGGAAGGTTTGGTTGATGATGGGTATGTAGACGCCGTTTTGGATATCACTCCAACAGAATGGGCTGACGAGATTTGCGGCGGTGTATTTAGTGCGGGCCCCGACCGACTGGCAGCACCCGGCCGTGCCGGGATACCCCACTTGATTGCCCCCGGATGTGTGGACATGGCCAACTTCGGCCCGATCGAATCGGTCCCAGAAAAATATAGTGATCGACAGTTATATGAATGGAATCCGAATGTGACATTGATGCGAACCAACGTTGAGGAAAATAGAACTATGGGGAAGATCTTCGCGGAGAAAGCCAACGCTTCCCAGGGCCCGGTGGCTTTTCTTTTGCCAACCCGCGGTGTGTCTATACTGGATAGCGACGGGGATCAGTTTTGGTTGCCTGAAGCCGATCGAGCGATGTTTGATGCAATTAAAGAAAATCTCAACCCGCGAATTGAAGTAGTGGAATTGGATGCGAATATTAATGATGCTGCTTTTTCAGAAACAGCAGTCGACATGCTGTTGGCGCTTATGCCTCCCGGCAGGACTTAATAAGCAATCGAACGGAGCAAGAGTATGGCTTTTACAAGACAGCAAGTAATTAATCGCCTTCGTGCGAGCATAGACAAGGGAGTGCCTATAATCGGTGGTGGTGCGGGCGCTGGAATTTCCGCAAAATTCGAAGAAGCCGGTGGAGTTGACTTGATTGTGATCTATAACTCCGGACGCTTCCGGATGGGTGGTCACGGCTCCCTGGCGGGTTGTATGCCCTACGGTGATGCCAATGCCATCGTCATGGAAATGGCCTTTGAAGTACTGCCTGTAGTGAAAAATACACCCGTTTTAGCTGGCGTCTGCGGAACAGACCCCTTTCGGATGATGGACGTGTTCCTCAAACAGGTTATCGATGTCGGCTTCTCAGGAGTTCAAAACTTCCCCACGGTGGGACTCTGCGACGGGATGTTCCGGCAAAACTTGGAAGAAACCGGGATGGGATTTGGCCTTGAGGTCGATATGATTCGGCAAGCCAACCAACTGAATCTGTTCACTACACCCTACGTTTTCAATATTGATGAAGCAAAGGCTATGGCCAAAGCTAATGCCGATGTCGTGGTGGCTCACATGGGCTTGACCACTAAAGGTTCGATCGGCGCGAGTACCGCATTGACCCTGGAAGAAGCACCGAGCAAGGTACAGGAACTTTGCGACGCCGCTAAACAAGTAAATCCGGATATTGTGTGCCTCTGTCATGGTGGACCAATTTCCATGCCAGATGACGCCGAATACGTCTTAAAAAACACCGAGGGGGTGCATGGATTCTATGGCGCCTCAAGCATGGAGCGCTTGCCTACAGAAATCGCTATCACAGAGCAAATGAAAGAATTTAAAGCAATCCAATTCTAGGTGTAAGCTTCAAGCTGAAAGGTTTCCAGTTCTATTGGGCAGTAAAACTTGTCGTTGTTAGATTGCTGGGACTCATTGTAAGTCAATCGTAATGGTCCTTCTGGCGCTTGAATCGCGTCGATGGTTTCTAATGAGCATACGCCAATTTGGCTGATGACAGCGTACAATAGAATGAAATCATTCAGAGAAAAGTGATGCGGTTTGCGTGTGACACCGGGGGTACGTTTACCGACCTCATTGTTGAAGACAGCGACGGCACGCTCTCCATGTATAAGGCGCCGACCACGCCTGATGATCCCGTACTTGGCGTGCTGCAGTCGCTCAAACTGGCATCGGAAGACCGAAATATCTCCCTATCTAATTTATTGAGTTCCGGCGAGATGTTCATTCACGGAACCACCCATGCGACCAACGCAATTGTCACTCAAAATACAGCAAAAACAGCCCTCCTGACCACCGCAGGCCATCCCGACATATTGGTGCTAAGAGAAGGCGGGCGTATTGAACCCTTCAATTTCTTAGTTCCTTATCCGGCACCCTATGTACCTCGCTCACTTACATATGAGATTCCTGAACGCATTGATAGTCTTGGCAACATCGTAACGCCACTGAAAGACGGTGCTGTTCTTGCAGCTATTGAAGAATTGAAACGCCAGAATGTTGAGGCGATTGCAGTTTGCTTTTTATGGTCAATCACCAACTCAACTCATGAGCTGCGCGTGGGTCAACTTCTGTCTGCGAACCTGCCCGATGTACCCTATTCTCTTTCCCACGCCTTAAACCCAACTCTGCGGGAATACCGGCGGGCTTCGGCGACCGCGATTGACGCTTCACTGAAGCCGCTGATGACAAAATACATGGGAAGTTTGACTCAGCGCCTGACCGAAGCTGGATTCAACGGCCGAACACTGGTTCTAACTTCCCAAGGTGGAATGATTGATGCAGAAGAACTGGCCACTCAGCCCATTCACGCCATCAACTCAGGACCTTCCATGGCGCCAATTGCCGGGCGCTACTACGCCCAAAAAGATGTCAGTGAACCCAATGCCATCATCGCTGACACTGGCGGAACAACTTACGATGTAAGTCTCGTTCACCGTGGGCGCATCCCCAGGACCCGGGAGACCTGGATTGGACAACCCTTCCGGGGACACATGACCGGTTTTCCTTCGATCGATATTAAGAGCGTGGGTGCAGGCGGCGGCTCAATCGCCCGTGTAGATCCAGGCGGCATTCTTCACGTGGGTCCACAAAGCGCCGGTGCAGTTCCTGGCCCCGTCTGCTACAACATGGGAGGCACAGAACCAACGCTGACAGATGCCGCTCTGGTCCTCGGCTATCTGGATGCAGAGTTCTTCCTCGGCGGATCGATGAAACTCAATCTGGAATCTGCGAAATCGGTAATCAAAAGCAAAGTCGCTGAACCCCTCGGCCTAGGTATACCCGAAGCGGCAGCGGCTATCGTTAGCGTAGTAACCGAAAATATGGTTCAGGCTATTTCAGAAATAACTGTCAACCAGGGCATTGACCCGGCTGATGCAGTCCTCATCGGTGGAGGTGGCGCTGCCGGCTTGAACTCCACATGGACTGCAAGGCGACTTCGGTGCCCTAGCGTACTCATCCCTGAAACGGGCGCCGGCCTTAGCGCTTATGGAGCGATGATTTCAGACTTGTCACGCGAATACCGAACCATGTTCTTCACCACTTCTGAAGGCTGGGACGAAGCAGGCGTTAACCGGGTGTTGGCTCAACTGGAAAAAAGATGCCAAGCGTTTGTCGATGGCCCCGGTGCAGGGGCCATCGAATCTTCGATTGAGTTTTCTGTTGAGGCTCGCTACGCCGGACAAGTCTGGGAAATTGAAGTGCCTCTCCCCGCCAATATATTTAATGGAGAGGGAGATTTATCAAGGTTGATCGAAGATTTTCATGCGACTCACCAAGAAATTTTTGCCATAAATGACCCCGATTCAATCGTCGAAATGGTTGGGTGGATCTCCTCGGTTAACTGCAGGTTGCGCAAAAATATCGGCAGCCGCCTCCAAGAAATTGAAGCCAAAACAGTCATCGGATCTCGCAAGATATATTTTGATGGCGCTGAGGTTACAACGCCAATTTATCCATTGCAGTCTGTTCCGATGGCTTTGGCAACCGAAGGGCCCGCGATTATCGAAACACCGTATACCACAATAGTGATCGACCCCGCGGCTCGATTTTATCGATCTGAACATGGCAGCGTGATGATTCTGCCGTAAGATGAGAGTTAGGCATGGAGACCAATAAAGCAACAACATTAGATGGCGCAAAACTTGCAATCCTCTCCAACCGATTGGGCGGCATTTGCAAGAAAATGGGAAATACGTTGTTGCGCACGGGCCGGTCCGGCGTGCTCAATCGAGCGAAGGACTTTTCCTGCTGCATCGTCACCCGCGATTGCGAACTTTTAACGGCGGAGGAAAGTCTCCCGATCCACGTCCTGTCTGGCCCCGATCTCATGGCGAAGTCCATGCATACGTTCCATCCAACGCTCACCAAGGGAGATGTCTTTCTGCACAATTCACCGTATCACGGAAATTCTCATCCAGCGGATCATACGCTGTTGATGCCTGTCATCGACAACGCCGGTGAACATCATTTCACCCTGTTGGCGAAAGCGCACCAGGCGGACATTGGCAATTCAATTCCGACAACCTATCACGGCACCGCCCGGGACGTGTATGAAGAAGGTGCATTGATCTTCCCCGCCGTTAAAGTAGTTGAGAATTACCAGACCATTGATGACATCGTCCGCATGTGTCGTATGCGAATCCGCGTGCCCGATCAATGGCATGGAGATTTTCTGGCCATGCTGGGCGCCGCGTTTATTGGCGAGAGGGAGATGTTGGCTCTTGGAGAGGAAGTCGGCTGGGGCACCCTGCACGCTTTTACCAACCAATGGTTCGACTATTCGGAAAATCGGATGATCGAAGCCATCAAGTCCATGCCTGGCGGCGCTGGCGGCGCTCTTTCCACGCATGATGCGATACCTGGCACACCGCCGGATGGAATTACCATTACTTCAAAAGTTAACATTGATCCAGAAAACGCTTTTATCGAAGTTGATTTAACTGACAACCCCGATGCGCTGCAATGCGGGTTGAACGTGTCTGAAGCCTGTACCCGCACATCTGCCATGATCGGTATATTTAATTCGATCGACAACACTGTACCGAAAAATGCAGGCGCGTTTCGTCGGGTAAAACTTCATCTCAAAGACAATGGCGTGGTTGGCATTCCAAAACACCCGACCAGTTGTTCGGCGGCCACGACAAATCTTGCCGATCGTGTACAAAACTCCACGATGAGGGCCATGGCCGAAATCGGAGAAGGACTTGGAATGGGAGAGATTGGCTGTTTCTGTCCTCCATCAACTTCTGTCGTTTCGGGCACCGACCCACGTAACAACAAACCCTACGTAAACCAGTTGTTTTTGGGTCATACGGCAGGCGCAGGCGCCCCCCGAGAGGATGCCTGGATGACGATGCTGCATGCAGGAAACGGCGGTATGTGTTTTATCGATTCCGTCGAACTAGATGAAATTTACACACCCATACATGTCCAGACCCGCCGCTTGATAGCGGACTCTGAAGGCGCAGGCCGCTTTCGTGGCGCGCCGGGTATTGAAGTGGAACTAAGACCCGTGAGTTGTCGAATGGAGGCGGGTTTTGTTGCCGACGGCAACATTCATAATCCCCTCGGGGCTCGGGGTGGCAAAGCAGCAGCCAAATCGGACCAGTTTCGCAGAACACCGGAAGGTGAGTTGGAACGCCTCGATCAATGCTCGCAGGTATGGATCGAAGACGGCGAAGCTTTGGTCTCTATTGCCTGCGGTGGCGGCGGTTATGGCGATCCTAAAACACGGGACCCCGCTCGAGTACTCAGCGATGTTCGGGAGGGGCTGGTAAGCCGCAACCGCGCAAAAAATGTCTATGGGGTTGTGGTAACCGAAATGATGGAAATCGACGAGACAGGAACGGCCGCCCTCAGAAACTGAAACCACGATTGAGAAAGGAACACTATGAGACTACAGAACAAAGTCGCCATCGTTACTGGCGCATCGCTTGGCATCGGTTCCGCGATTGCTAAACGCTTCGGTCGTGAAGGCGCTAAGGTCGCCGTCAATTACCTGAAAAGTGAAAATTCGGCAAACGATGTCGTAAGAGAAATAACCTCTGCCGGTGGGACAGCAAAATCTTTCAAGGCAGATATCTCGAAGGTCCCCGATATAGAACAACTCACAAAAGAAGTACTGCGTGAATGGGGCAACGTCGACATTCTCGTCAACAATGCCGGCGTGTTTCGTACAGTTCCTGTGATGGAAACAACAGAGGAAATTTGGGACGAACAGTTAACCTTAAATTTGCGAAGCTGTTTCTTTTTTGTGAAAACGCTGGTGCCGCATTGGCGGGAAAGTGGTGGCGGCAAAGTCATCAATATTTCGTCTATCGCCGGCACGGGCGCATTTCCAAATTGCCCTGCGTATTGTGCATCCAAAGGTGGATTAGTGAACCTGACGCGCGCACTCGCTGCAGAATTGGGGAAGGAACAAATTAACGTTAATTCCATCGCGCCCGGCAATGTTGCGACCGCATTGAACGCTCATGTGCGTGGTCCTGGTAATGAGGAATATATGGCACTCATGAAGACCTTAACGCCCACGGGTATCGATTTTCTTGACGTGGAAGACATGACTGGCACCGCTGTTTTTCTGGCCAGCGATGACTCTAAGATGATTCATGGTGAGACCATCGTTGTCGACGCGGGTTGGTCGGTCTGGTAAGTCAATTCGATCTTTCTTTGTCTGAAGTCAATACCAAACTTTATAAAATTGCTCTGGAGCCTCACCACCTGCAAGGCAGCGGGTTCAATGTCTTAAATAGTGCGGCATCGCCCACAGAAAGAAGTTCTTTATCGACAGGCGAGATCAGAGAACTCCGTTTACATCACCGCAGAGGGCATTCCGCGTACGGTGAAAAAACCACGACCTTAGTTTAAGCGGGCTGTATCCAGATATGGTTGTCGTGAAATGCCGCTCCGCCGACCGGTGCGACGGGGTCGGCTCCAGTCAAGACGTTGATGCCCTTGCCATCGATGAACGCATGGTTGGGCCAGATACTCTCGACAATCGCGACACCTCGCTGCAGACCATCAAAACATTCAGCGTGCACTCGCACCTCACCGCGATCGTTCCCCAGTCGAACGGTGTCACCTTCTTCTACGCCCAGCATCGAGGCATCCTGGGGATGGAGCATCACACTCGGTCGGCGCTCGCGTCGAATGGAAGTCGACGTTTCGTTGAACGTCGAATTCAAATAGTGCCGAGCCGGAGCTGTTACCAGTCGAAATGGCAGTTCGTCTGTCGCCTCCTCGATAACCGACCAATGATCGGGAAGTGCTGGAGGAGTTCGTCCAGCGGGCCCAAATCCGCGGGGCTTGAGGGCCTGCCAATCAGGAGCAAAGTGAAACTTGCCGTTCGCATGCGCAAAACCATCGACATAATGAGACTCGGCGAACGAAGGCTGGCAGTCAATCCAGCGCTCTTGCTCCAAGTTTTGAAGGGTACCCCAACCCGATTCTTGTAACGTCCAATCAATCAGTTCTCGGGCCGACATATCGAAGCCGGGATGCGTGATACCCAATCGCTTGGCGAGGGCACAGACCAGCTGGTGGTTCGATCGACAACCCTCTGGCGGTTCAATAATCTTCGGCCCCAGAATGATGTGTTGGTGGCCGCCCCCCTGGTACACGTCGTCGTGCTCAAGAAACATTGTCGCTGGCAACACGATATCGGCCACGGATGCAGTCTCGGTCATGAACTGCTCATGGACACAGACGAATAAGTCCTTACGGGCAAAACCCTTATGCACTTGATTGAGATCCGGCGCCACACTCATCGGGTTCGTGTTCTGAATAAACAATGCCGTTACGGGTCCGCCACCACAAAGCGCTTCCTTGTCACCGGTGAGGACCGCACCGATCCTCGACTGGTCCAGTACCCGAATATCGGGGTCCTGAACATCGAGACCCTCGATCATTGTTTTGTTCCAGTGATAAATTGCGCCGTTGTTGTGAAATGCACCGCCTCCTTCATGCAACCAGGCGCCGGTAACTGCCGGAATACAAAGCGCCGCGTGCATGTTGGCGGCCCCGTTGCGCTGTCGGGAGAATCCGTAACCCAGACGAAAAAAACTGCGCGGCGTTTTGCCCACTAGACTTGCAAACTCTTCGATCATCGACGCCGGAACACCGCTGACATTTTCGGCCCAAGCGGGCGTACGAGACTTAAGGTGCGCTTCAAGTTCCCGAGGGCAGTCTGTATATCGGTTCAAATAGTCCCAATTGGCGTAACCATCACGAAACAACACATGCATGACAGCGCAAGCGAGAGCCCCGTCGGTGCCCGGGCGCACACACAGGAACAGATCGGCCTGCTTCGCAGTGGTATTCCGATATGTGTCTATCACTACAATTTTTGCGCGTCGCTCACGCTGCGCTTTGAGCGCATGCGTCATGACATTGATCTGGGTGCTCGCTGCGTTGGTGCCCCAGATAACGACCAGATCGGAAGCAGACATCTCACGTGGATCAGCGCCGGCCAGACGACCGGTGCCGGCAATAAAGCCATTCCAAGCCAACGTCACGCAGATGGTGGAATGCTGGCCTGAATATCTCTTCGCGTGGCGCAGACGATGAATCCCATCGCGCATCACGAGCCCCATTGTGCCCGCGTAAAAATACGGCCAGATACTTTCCGAGCCGTGCCGTTGTTCTGCCGTCAGCAGCGCCTCGGCGGTCTCGTCCAAGGCATCATTCCAGGTGATCTGTTCAAATTCGCCCGAACCTTTGTCTCCACGTCGACGAAGCGGTTGCGTCAAACGGTCCGGGTGGTGAATTCTTTCGCGGTAGCGGGCTACTTTGCTGCAGATAACGCCGGCGGTATAGGAGTTCTCCGGAGCGCCCCTAACCTTGCCAATATGATGCGAATCGATCTTCTCGACCTCCAAAGCACAGGTCGAAGGACAATCGTGGGGACAAGCGCTGGTGTAAATCATAAGTGACGGTTCTTGTGATTTACCCAGCGCGTCCGAATTGCAGTAAACGATCGCTTCCTAACCATATTGGACACCGGGGAACTATTATTGCCATGTACCCTAATGATACCAGCCGCAGAGCTAGGGTTATTCGCGCCATTTGCGTCATCCATTCAGAAACGAAAGGAGTTCGGCATTGACTTGGTCCGGGCTCTCAAGTGGCGCCAGATGATGGAGTTCGTCAAAAATCACCACCCGGGCATCTGCAAGATCCTCTGCCATCCGATGTGCCATCACAGGAGTTGACCCCGTATCTCTGCCACCTGTCATCACCAGGGTGGGACATTGGACTAACTTAAGCGCCGAACCGACTTCCGATTCGGCATAGACAAAAACACGGTAAGCGGCAAGATACCCTGCCAAGTCATTGGTGAGTAACCGGATTTTAATCCGGTCGACGATCTCCGGATGTTCATCGACGAAGTCATCATCAAACCACCTTGCAATGGCCGAATCCGTAATCGGTGACAGTCCCTCCTCCTCCGTTATCCGCAAGCGGGCTTCAACCCCTTCCAGTTCTTTCGGTCCCCGTTGATAAACCGTGTTCATCAACACCAGCCGGATCAGAAGTTCTGGGTGGTCTGCAGCGAATCGCTGCGCAATCACGCCACCCATAGACAACCCGACTAGAGTGATTCGTTCTAGCCCAAGGTGCTCAAGCAAGGCAAAAAGCTGGCGGGTAAACGCACCAAGATTTGAGACTTCTGGGTTCGGCGGGGTTTTACCGTGGCCAATAAAATCATAGCGAACCACCTGAAAATCAGGGGTTAAAGCGGGAAGTTGTTGATCCCACATATGAAGATCGAGACCCACGCCATGGCAAAGTACCACCACGGGGCCTGTCTCATTCCCGGACACTTCGTACCACGTACCGTCGGGGGTATGATTCGAAATCACATCAGAAACCCCGCAGAAATCTCAGGCCGGGCGACCCAGCCTGACGCGATGGCAAATTTGTCTGATCTCGGACCATTCGAGATCTCCTGAAACATCTCGCGTGTGTTACCTTTGCATCGAGTGTAACGCGGATCTAGAGTTAATATCGTGCCCAAAAAGAGCAAACAAATAATTGGCGATCCAATCATCATCCATGGCCGACAGCTTTCATTGTCGCGGGCGGTACGGGCAGGTGATCTGATCTTTCTTACCGGGCAAATCCCAATGCAAAATGGTGCGCCAATGACGAGTGGCAACATCGAAGACCAGACCCGGGCCTGTCTCGACGCGATTGGCGATACTTTGCGCTCTGCCAACTGTGACTATTCAGATGTGGTCAAATCTATGGTCTGGCTGAAAAGCCGCGAAGACTTCCCGGGCTTTAACACAGTTTACGGGGAATACTTTCCTGAGGGACCACCTGCACGCTCCGCGTTAGTCAGCGACTTTCTGGTGGACATCCGGGTCGAAATCGAATGCATCGCATACAAACCAGACTGAAGATGGAGATGAAGGGATGTCCGAATTAAAGTCATACCAGATGTATATCAACGGCGAGTGGGTGGATGCTAAGGACGGAAAAACGTTCGAAAGTGTTAACCCTTCTACCGGAAACTCCTGGGCAATCATCCCGGAAGCAGGCGAAACGGACGTAGACGCTGCCGTGCAATCGGCACATCGTGCATTTACCGACGGGCCCTGGCCAAAAATGACAGCCACCGAACGCGGCAAGTTACTGCGCCGCCTTGCTGACATCCTTGCTGAGCATTCCGAAACTCTCGGCCATTCAGAAACTGTTGACACCGGAAAACTTTTTCAGGAAACACGGTGGCAGGCCCGCTACATCTCAGACTTCTTCCACTACTATGCAGGTCTCGCCGACAAAGTCCAAGGGGACACATTACCGATAGACAAACCCAACATGTGGACGATGACAGTGCGCGAACCCCTCGGCGTGGTTGCTGCGGTTGTACCTTGGAATTCGCAGCTCTTTCTCGTGGCGGTCAAAATCGGACCAGCCCTAGCTGCCGGCAACACCGTTGTGCTCAAAGCCTCTGAACATGCCTCGGCTCCGATGCTTGAATTTGCAAAGGTGTTTGAGGAGGCCGGCTTCCCACCGGGCGTTATCAACATTGTCACAGGCCTAGGTGAGCCTTGCGGACGAGCACTAACAAGTCATCCGCTGGTCGACCGAATCAGTTTCACTGGGGGGCCCGAAACTGCCCGCCATGTCATTCGGAACTCGGCTGAGAATTTTGCAGAAGTCTCGCTCGAGCTTGGGGGCAAATCTCCGGTCATTGTGTTCGAAGACGCGGACCTTGAAAACGCAACCAATGGGATCTTACTCAGTATTTTCAGTGCCAGCGGCCAAAGTTGTGTCGCAGGATCACGTCTACTTCTCCATGAACGGATCCACGATGAGGTCTTGGGCGAAGTGGCTAAACGGGCAGCCAATATCCGGATCGGCGATCCGCTAGACGAGGCAAGCCAGATGGGACCCCTCGCAACGCTGGGCCAACTTCAGAATATTCAAAGCGCAGTCGCCGATGCGACTTCGAATGGCGCCCACCTGGTGCACGGTGGGCAGCAACCCGACGGCCTCGGTAACGGCTGGTTTTATGAGCCCACAGTAGTGGCCTGCCCAAACCAGGATCTTCAAATCGTGCGCAACGAACTTTTTGGTCCCGTGGTCAGCGCACTTCGCTTTCACGACGAATCAGAAGCCATTCGCCTGGCAAACGACACCCGCTTCGGACTGGCAGCCGGGATTTTTTCCAACGACGTCGGCCGGGCCCTTCGCGTTACTAAGGCCATTCGCTGCGGCATTATCTGGGTCAATACCTACCGCGTGGTATCGCCTTTGGCACCCTTTGGCGGTTACAAGAACAGCGGCTACGGTCGAGAGTCCGGCTTGCAGGCCATTTATGACTACACCCGGCCTAAAACAGTATGGCTAAATACGTCCCCTGAGCCGATTGCTGACCCTTTCGTAATGCAATAGACAATGATCGGTACTACCCCTACCCTTTTGTCTATCCCCCCCTGCCTTACTTTCACCTTTAATCGCATTTGACACTGCGATACCGAAAAGAACTAACGAGCCTTATTCAATGAAATTTCAGCTGGCTATAAACATGGAACGGGTCCATCCCGACATCGAGATGGATGAAGTCGCCCATCACACACTCGAGATGGTGCAAATGGCAGATGCAGGGGGATTCGACATCGTCTGGGCAGCGGAGCATCACGCGCTCGAAATGACCATCGCTCCCAATCCCTTCCAGATTCTGACCTGGTGGGCGGCGCACACCAGTCGGATTCGCCTCGGTACCGCTGTCGTGGTGGCGCCCTACTGGCACCCGATTAACCTCGCGGGTGAAGCGGCTTTGCTCGACCTCTATAGCGGAGGCCGGCTCGAATTCGGGATTGGCTCCGGCGCCTACCAGAGAGAGTTTGACCGTATGTTTCCGGGACTCCCACAAAACGAGAGTTGGAAGTACATGCAGGAAATGCTGCCTGTGGTCAAAGCACTTTGGCAGGGTGACTATGCACACGAAGGAGAATATTGGAAGTTTCCCCTGGCCACCTCTGTTCCCAAACCCATTCAACAACCACACCCGCCGATCTGGGTCGCGGCACGTGCGCCCATCACCTATGACTATGCGGTCAAAAATCAGTGCAACATCCTTTCCTGGCCACTGACCCGGCCAATGTCCGAGGTCGAGACGTATCTTGGCCGTCTCCAGAGCGCACTCGAAGACAATCCAGGTCAGGAAAGACCAATCTTCGCTGCCATGCGCCACACTTGCGTATACGATCGCGAAGAAGACTGGATGGTTCCGGTGGAAGCCGCAATGCGTCAACTCGGCCAGTTTGAAAATCTTTTTAAGAACATGGGGGGCGTAAACAATGGATTTCCCGCGATGATCGATCTGGCCACAATCGAAAACCGGGATGAATACAACCCACAAATGCTGCATGAGAATCTGATGTTCGGCACCCCGAAGGAAGTCATTGCCAAGCTCAAGCTCTACGATGAACTTGGCGTAGATCACTTCACTTATTACGCCAGCCTTGGTCTAGGGTTAAAAGAACAAAAACGCTCGATGGAACTCTTCGTACGCGATGTCATTCCCGAATTTGGTAACCCCTGACGTTGCTTGTTCAACCCGTCGAGGGCTTCACCACCAAAAACAAAGGAGCCCTCACCAAACAGCCGTATGCACCAAACTGATCCTCCTCTTAGTCTCGACCTCGATCGCCTCGGTTCCTATCTGACCCCGCGGATCAAAGGTTTCGAGGGGTTGCATTCGGCCGAGAAATTCCCGGGCGGGCAGTCAAACCCGACCTTTCATATCAAGGCCGCAAGCGGCGATTATGTGCTTCGCCAAAAACCACCCGGCATGTTACTGCCGTCCGCGCATGCGGTGGATCGCGAGTATCGGGTAATACAAGCGTTGGTCGATACTGAGGTACCGGTTGCACACCCGTACCTTCTGTGCGAAGACGAAACGGTAATTGGCAGCATGTTCTACGTAATGAGCTACGTACCGGGACGCATCTTATGGAAGCCAAACCTGCCCGGCATGTCCCCATCGGAGCGGACGGCATCCTTTGATCACATAATTCGTGTGCTCGCAGCTCTTCACCGTGTCGACATTGATGCAGTGGGACTGTCTGACTTCGGGCGTCCCGGCAACTACTACGAGCGTCAAATTCACCGCTGGAGTCGCCAATACCAAGCCAGCGAAACCGAGTCCATCACATCAATGGACCGCTTAATCGACGATTTGCCATCAAGAGTGCCTCCAGACGATGGTCAGGTTTCTCTCATCCACGGAGATTACCGCCTCGACAATTTGATCTTTGACGCTCAGGAAACGCAGATACTCGCTGTGATTGACTGGGAACTCTCGACACTGGGACATGCCATGGCGGACCTCGCCTACTTTTGTATGGGCCTTCGAATGCGCCCCTCCGAACACATTGCGGGACTGGGGGGCGTGGACCGAACAACGCTCGGAATTCCAGAAGAGTCAGCGATCATCGCGCGTTATTGTGAGCTGCGCGGACTCGACGCGATCAATGATTGGCCGTTTTACCTAACATTCAGTTTTTTTCGCCTCTCGGCTATCCTTCAGGGCGTGTTCAAACGTTCCCTGGACGGCACAGCATCAAACCCCAACGCAGCACGCTATGGTGGTATGGCCCGCACATTGGCCGACATGGCGATCGTAGCGCTCGATGAAACCAGATAGACTGGGATTGCTGTAAGGATAAATATGCTTCACATGGATTTCTCCTACACTCCAAAAGTCGAAGACCTACGCCAACGTGTTCAGGCTTTTTTGGATACATATATTGTCCCACGCATTGGCGATTGGCACCGAGAAGTCGAGCAAGGGCAACAGCCTGTTTCATTCATTCAGGAATTGAAAGCAAGTGCCCGGTCGGAAGGATTATGGAATCTCTTCCTCCCCGGATTGCGGGACGACGAACCGGGAACTCGGCTGACTAATCTCGAATACGCCCCCCTCGCAGAAATCATGGGTCGTATCAGCTGGGCATCGGAGATCTTCAATTGCAGTGCGCCCGACACAGGCAACATGGAGTTACTGCACCTTTTCGCAACCCCCGAACAACACCAAGAGTGGCTGCTGCCACTTTTAAATGGCGAGATTCGTTCAGCCTTCGCGATGACTGAGCCGGACGTTTCGTCGTCCGATGCCACCCAGATCCGGACAAAAATTGTTCGGGACGGAAACGACTATGTTATTAACGGCCGCAAGTGGTTTATTTCCAACGCAGCCCATCCGAACTGTCGGATTCTGATCGTGATGGGAAAAACCGACCCCGAAGCTGACAGACGTCTGCAGCAAAGCATGGTGCTCGTACCCATGAATACCCCGGGGGTTGAACTGGTGCGCAACATCCCCATCATGAATCATCGTTCACCCGAAGGGCACTGTGAACTGGTTTTTCGTGACGTACGAGTACCCACCACTTCGCTTCTCGGAGAGGAAGGCAGCGGTTTCGCGCTGGCCCAGGCACGTTTAGGCCCCGGCCGAATTCACCACTGTATGCGATCGATCGGTGCTGCTGAATTGGCGCTCGAACTGATGATCTCTCGCGCGCAAGAACGCAAGACTTTTGGCAAGTATCTATATGAACACGGCACCATCGCAGAGTGGATCGCCCGCTCACGAATTGAGATAGAACAGGCTCGGCTTCTGGTGCTGAAAACAGCCTGGATGATTGATCAAGTCGGAACGAAAGTCGCCCGCAAGGAAATTTCCATGATTAAAGCGCTCGTGCCGAGCCTACACACCACTGTGTTCGACCGTGCTATGCAAGTGTTTGGCGCCATGGGGATCAGCCCGGACACTCCACTTGCAGACCACTGGACCTGGGGGCGCGCTATGCGCTTCTTCGATGGCCCTGACGAAGTACATTTGCGCGTGATTGCCCGCATGGAGATCGAACAAAGTCGCGCGGCTCTTGATGCGAGTGCTGCCTACCTCACGCCCCCCTCGCGAGAGTAAAACACCACGTACTAATTCCTACGCTGGCGTCTCGTCAGGAAGCGTCCCCTGGTGATTCGTTCGTTGTCTTTAGTTTCGATTGCTCCTCTTCGAGATCAACCCAGCGATCTACCGCCGCATCAAGTTCCGTCTGCTTTGAGAGCATGGCATCCAATACCGGTCGCGTTTCGTCGAACGGGCGATCATAGAAATCTGGGGTCCCAATTTCGGCCTCAAGGGACGCAACCTCGGCCTCGAGTGATTCGATTACACCTGGCAGACCATCTAACTCGTGTTGCAACTTGTACGTCAGTTTGGACGACGCCTTACGCTGGGGCCGCGACTCGGGCGTCGACGATCGTCTGGCCTTTTTTTCTGATGGATCATCGGCTGTCGCAAGTTGTCTTCCCCGACGAGCCCAGTCGCTGTATCCGCCAACGTACTCTCTGATTTCACCGTCGGCTTCAAATACTAGAATGCGGTTGACCACCTGGTCGAGAAACTCGCGATCGTGGCTCACCACAATTAGTGTTCCACTGTACTCGGCGATCCTGGCTTCTAAAACCTCCAAAGTCTCCACATCGAGATCATTGGTTGGCTCATCGAGTACCAATAGGTTCGCGGGCTGGGTAAATAAATGGGCTAACAAAACCCGGTTCCGCTCACCCCCTGACAGCGCACGGACGGGGGTCATCGCACGCTTCGAACTGAACAAAAACCCTCGCAGATAGCCGACGACATGACGTGGTTTTCCATCGAGCAATACGTAATCCTTGCCTTCACCAACCACCTCGGCAACAGTTTTATCGAGGTCAAGCTCGCGCCGATGCTGATCAAAATATCCGGCTCTAAGATTAACGCCGTGCTTAATTGAACCACCCTGTGGCTTGCGCTCTCCCAGTAGCAACTGCAAAAGTGTACTCTTGCCAACCCCGTTGTTTCCTACAAGGCCAATGCGATCACCACGTACGATCCGGATCGAAAAACCCTGAATTAAAGGCTTCCGGTCATAACCATAACGAAGATTCTTCACCTCAATGACTTTTCTCCCCGAACGCTCTGCCTCTTCAATATGGATTCGAGCAGCAGCATCTCTCGAAATACGCTGGGCCCGGGTCTCGCGCATTGCAGCCAGTGCCCGTACCCGCCCTTCGTTGCGAGTGCGCCGAGCCTTGATGCCCTGCCGAATCCACGCCTCTTCTTCGGCAAGCTTTCGATCGAATTCGGCGTTGGTCCGTCTTTCCTCACCGATGGCTTTGTCCTTGTCTCGAAGATAACGCCGGTAGTCGCCGGGCCAGCTGCGCAACTTGCCCCGGTCGATCTCAACAATCCGCGTCGCAAGACGATGAAGAAACGCCCGATCATGGGTGATGAAGAGCACGGCCCCCGGATAATTCCGGGCCCGAGTTTCCAACCACTCGATGGTGCCAAGATCCAGGTGATTGGTGGGCTCATCTAGAAGGAGAAGATCTGGATTTGAAACCAGCGCACGAGCCAAAGCCACACGCCGTCGCCAACCACCGGATAGATCACCGAGCCGCTGATCTTGCGGTAACTCAAGCTCCGTACACAAAGCATCGACCCGCTGTCGAACATTCCAGCCTCCGTGGGTATCGATGTGCGCATGCAGCTTTTCGAGCTCGCGAAGACCACTTGCATCGAGATCCAACTCCGACCGGCGCTCGTACTCTTCACAAAGAGATTGGATTGACGACAATCCTCCTTGGACAAACGACGTTACGGTACAGTCCTCCTCCAATGGCAAAGCCTGCTCCAGTTGGCTGGCAAAAACATTAGCCGGTCGACGTACTTCACCGTGATCGGGCTCGAGCTCGCCAGTGATGAGCTTCAACATTGATGTCTTCCCAGCACCGTTGCGACCGATCAGGCAAACCCGTTCGCCACTTTCGACGGCAAAGTCAGCCTCGCGAAGGAGCGGCTGCCCCCCAAAAGCAAGACTTACAGCATCAAAACGAACCAAGTGCATCCGAATGCTTGTTAATGCCGATGACCACGAAGTGGTTTGGTTTCGCTAGCTTTGATTGCGTATTCTGCATAAGCATCCGGCGACAACGGAGAACTGAAGTAATACCCCTGAGCTAACTGACAGCCAGCACCGAGAAGGAATTCTGCTTGATTCAATGTTTCCACTCCTTCGGCTATTGTCCTGAGATGCAATTTTTGAGCCAATTCGATCACCGACTGGATGATTAGCCGGTTCCGTTGGCCAAGATTGCGAACAAAATGTTGGTCGATTTTAAGCGTGTCAATAGGAAATTGAGATAAATACATCAAACTTGAAAAGCCAGTTCCAAAATCGTCTAGGGCAATCTGGACACCTAGGTTCCTAACCAAATTTAGGGTTTCTTTAAATAAATCGAAATCTTCCACTAACATTGATTCTGTGATCTCTAGCTCAAGTAATTCCGGTTGTAGTCCGGTCTCGGTCAAGGTGTTTCTGATCTGCTCGACAAAACCCCGCTGGGAAATTAACCCTGCGGATACATTTACCGATGTCGTTGTATCAATATGACCCTGCGCCTGCCAGAAAACCGCCTGTCGACAAGCTTCGTGTATTGCCCATTGCCCAATGGAATTGATGATTCCGATTTCTTCGGCGACCGAAATAAAACTGGCTGGAGTCAGTGTCCCTAACGAAGGATGTTGCCAGCGGAGTAGCGCTTCGACTCCTACGAGATAGCCACTAGCAATCTCGATCTGTGGCTGATAATGCAATACAAACTGCTTCT
>ERZ651768.863-NODE-863-length-22355-cov-3.945282_pt1 | contig 22355 bp, 18 predicted proteins | sample MGYA00514754_ERZ651768 | MGnify/ENA metagenome assembly ERZ651768
ACGAGTGGTCGGTCAGGAACCTGCGGAATGTGGCGATGACGGCCGATCTGGCCATCGTTCCCGTCGAGTTGCACGACCCCTACACGGTCGGAAAGCCGGAGAACCGGATGCGGATCTTCTGGCGACTCGGACTTCCAGTGGTCGTATCCGACACCCCTTCGCACCGCCGTGCGATGAACCTCGCCGGCCTGTCCGACCGGGCGCTCTGCAGGACCGCCGATGACTGGACGGAGGCACTGGGGAGGTACGCCGGAGATCATGGGCTCCGAAGTGTCGACGGCTGGCTCGGCCACGTCGCGGCGCTCGGTCCATACGGGGATCCAACAGTGCTGGCCGGATGGGACGAGGTCTTCTCCAGCCTCGGAGCGCTGTGATGGTGGTGTGCCATGACGTTCCCCGGGTTACCTACCTGTCCGTCGATCCCGTCACCAGCACCGTTGGTGCATCCCAGGTGCTCGCGTACGTCGAGCGGCTGGCCGAGCGGGGTGTCGGGGTCGACCTGCACAGCTTCGAGCACCATGTGGATGAGGTGATTGCAGCCGACCTCGCCCGTCGGGGAGTGGTCTGGACCCCCCACGTGTTTGGTGGAAACGGCGCCCGCGCGGGACTCGGTCGGGTGGCCCGATTGGCCCGGTCGATCCGCGGAGCCGAACTGGTCCACGCCCGGAGCGACATGGCGGCGACAGCCGCCATGTGGTCTGGAGCAGAGCGCTGGTTGTGGGACGTCCGCTCCTTCTGGGCGGACCAGAAGGTGGCGACCGGCGTATTCACCGCACGGTCTCCTCAGGCGCGGGTATTCCGGCGCATCGAACGACGGGCGGCGATCGGGTCACTGCAAGTGGTGGCCCTCACCCCGTCCGCCATCGACGAACTGGATCGACGGTACGACGGCGTGGTCGGACCGAAGGCGACGGTCGTGACGACGTGTGTGGATCGTCGTCGGTTCAGGCCCTCACCGATGCCCTCCATGGACCCGGTTCGATTACTGCTGGCAGGCACGCTGAACCGGTTCTACGACGTGCCCGCCATGCTCGACCTTGTCGCGGCGGTGCGGACCCGTCGTCCGGTCGAACTGGTGGTCGCCTCACCCGGAGGTACCGACTGGGACACGGAACTAGACGGTGCAGGCGCGGTCCGGACCTCGGCGACGCCCGACGAGATGCCCGCCCTAATCGCCTCGTGCCACGCGGGGCTGAGCGTCTGTCGCGATGATGCCGGAATCAGCCTCGTTGCTGCCATGCCGACGAAGATCGGGGAGTTCTTGGCCGTGGGACGGCCGGTGATCGTGAATCCGGGCCTACTGGATGCGGCCTCGATCGTCGACAGGGCCGATGCCGGCGTGGTGGTGGATGCATCTGCAGGGGGGTTGGAAGCAGCGGCGACGAGGCTCCTGCGGCTGCTCGACGACGAAGCGACGCCGGCGCGGGCGACGGGCCTGGCCACCGGGTTCTTCGATCTGGATGCCGGCGTGGACCGACTGATCGAGGTCTATCGCCGGATGTCGGCTGGCTGCTGAGCACTACCCGTCTGCCGGCGGGTGATCCGGTACCGTACCGATGGGACGGCAGGGGGGAGGATCGACGACGATGAAAGCGGTGATTCTGGCCGGAGGACTAGGTACCCGACTCTCCGAGGAGACCAACGTCCGACCCAAGCCCATGGTCGAGATCGGCGGGCGGCCACTGCTCTGGCACATCATGAAGACCTACTCGTTCCACGGCGTTAACGAGTTCGTGATCTGTTGTGGCTACAAGGGCTACATGATCAAGGAATACTTCGCCAACTACTTCCTTCACGTTTCCGACGTCACGTTTGATATCGCCGAGAACCGGATGGAGGTGCACCGGGAGCGGGCTGAGCCGTGGAGGGTGACGCTGGTTGACACGGGGGACGAGACCCTGACCGGGGGGCGCCTCCGGAGGATCTCCGAGTACGTGGCCGGCGACGAGGCATTCTGCATGACCTATGGCGACGGTCTCGCCGACATCGACGTGACCGCCCTCATCGGGTTCCACCGGGCACACGGGCGGAAGGCGACGGTCACCGCTGTAAAGCCGCCCGGACGCTTCGGCGCCCTGGAGTTGGAGGGCGATCGGGTGTCCGGATTCACGGAGAAGCCACCCGGAGACGATGGCCTGATAAATGGTGGATTCTTCGTGCTCCATCCCGACTGCCTGGACCTCGTCGATGGTGACGCCACCCGGTGGGAGGACGTACCGCTACGGACGCTCGCCGAGCGGGATGAACTGAGGGCCTACCTGCACGACGGCTTCTGGCAACCGATGGACACGGTGCGGGAACGGGACCTCCTTGCCGACCTGTGGCACTCCGGCGAGGCACCGTGGCGGGTCTGGTGACCGCTGCCCGATGAGGTGCCGGCACTGTAGGGATCCTCTCGTCTCGACCTTCGTCGACCTCGGGAGTTCCCCTCCATCGAACGCCTACCTAACAGCAGATCGACTGGCAGGCCCGGAGACGTGGTATCCGCTCCGGGTCATGGTCTGCGACAACTGCCGACTGGTCCAGACAGAGGACTTCGCGGCGACTGAGGAACTCTTCGACGCCGAGTACGCCTACTTCAGCGGGTTCTCCAAGAGTTGGGTGGCGCACTGTGAGCGGTATGCGAGTGAGATGACCGACCGGTTCGGCCTCGATGCCGGAAGCCAGGTCGTCGAGGTGGCCTCGAACGACGGCACGCTCCTCCGATTCTTCCACGAGCGGGGGATGCGGTGTACCGGCATCGAGCCGACGGCGAGTACTGCCTCGGCGGCACGGGGGCTGGGTCTCCACATCCTCGAGGAGTTCCTGACCAGGGTGTCGGCAGAGCGCATGGCATCCGAGGGACTGGCTGCCGACCTCCTTACCGCCAACAACGTGGTAGCCCATGTGCCTGACGTCGACGACTTCGTCGCCGCCTGTGGGCGTCTGCTGGCTCCCGGCGGCGTGGCGACATTCGAGTTCCCCCACCTGATCCGTCTGGTTGCCGAGGGCCAGTTCGACACGATCTACCACGAGCACTTCTCGTATCTCTCGTTGAAGGTGATGGACAGGATCGCGACCGCGGCGGGCCTCACGGTGTTCGACGTGGAACGACTCCCGACCCACGGTGGCAGCCTCCGCGTCTACCTGCAGAGAACGGACGCCGGTGTTCGTCCGATCGAGGAGTCGGTGGAGGCGACGCTGGCCATCGAGGTCGAAGCAGGCATCGACCACCCGGCGTTCTACTCAGGCTTCCAGGAGCAGGCCGATCGGATCAAGGACGACCTCCTACGGTTCCTGCTGGACACCCGTGGCGAGGGGCGGATGGTCATCGGCTACGGAGCGGCGGCCAAGGGAAACACCCTGCTCAACTACGCGGGTGTCCGTCCGGACCTCCTACGGTTCGTCGTCGACCAGAATCCGGCCAAGCAGGGAAGGTACCTACCCGGTAGTCGCATCCCGATCGTCCCAGAGGAAGCCCTGATCGCCGCCCGGCCCGACCACGTTCTCATCCTCCCCTGGAATCTGAGGGAAGAGGTGGAGCAGCGACTCTCCTATATCAGGGACTGGGGTGGCACCTTCGCCACCGCCATCCCCGAACTGCGGATCTGGTGATCGTCTGGGCGTCGTCCGATGTGGAGGAGGTCTCTGTGAGTCCCGGAGAGGCGCCTGAAGCCGTCGTCCGCCCGGTGTCGTCGTCGCCTCTGATGGCGACCGCCCGGCATGGTCGTGACTCCGACAATCTGCGGAGACGCCCGGATGTACGCTTCGTCAGTGAATCAGCAGATCCGTTGTATGCCGGGCAGGCCATCGTCGGCGGAGTCCGCGCAGGAGTGGAGACGACGGAATGCTCCACCTACCACGGGGCCCTACCCGTTGGTGGAGACCACCGATTCGTGGGGATGATCATTCGTCGAGTCGAAGGAGCGCGTCGTGTATTCGGGTAGGCGGGTCCTGCTCATCGGCTACGGGGCTCTCGGCTCCGAACTCCTCGTCGACCTCGAGGCGGCGGGCGCATCGGTGGTGGCCATCCTCGATGACAGGTTCGAGGAGTTGGATGCCGAGCCGCGCGTCCTGGGCCCTATCTCCGAGTTGGCTACCGTGCTGTCCGACTTTGAGGTCGACCTCCTGGTGGTCGGCGCATCGCTGATCGGATCCTCGACCATCAATTGGCTGACCCGCCATGCCCGTCAGCGGAGTCTCCCGATCTACGTGGCCCCCGAGCGGTCGGAGATCGACTCGATGGAGAACCTCCACGAGACGACCCGCGTGCCCGGAATCGAGGACCTCTTCGCCAGGTCCTCCCTGGAGGTGGATCAGCAGCGAATTGCCGAAGCGGTCCGTGGGAGGCGCGTACTGGTCACCGGCGCCGGTGGCTCGATCGGTCGGAGGACCGTCCTCCAGTTGGCCCATTACGACGTGGCTGGCATCGGCCTGCTGGACCGGGACGACTGCCTCCTCCACGACGTGGCCGTCGAGCTTTCCGGGGCAATGTTCGACGACCGGTATCCGCTTCTCCACGTCGACATCCAGCACTTGAGCCAGGTCCTACGGGCGTTCGAATCCTTCCGACCTGAGATCGTCATCCACTCAGCGGCCCTCAAGCACGTGACGACCCTGGAGGCCGACCCGGCCAATGCCCTTCTGGTGAACGTTCTGGGAACAGCGAACGTGCTGGCGGCTGCCGCAGCGCTGGACGTCGACCGCCTAGTCAACGTATCCACCGACAAGGCGGCCTCGCGGGTGGGGAGCCTCGGCCTGTCCAAGTACATCGGCGAGCGCCTGACCAGCGGTGAGGGTCGTACCGGATACCGCAGCGTCCGATTCGGGAACGTCATCGGTTCGAGGGGAAGCGTCCTGCACACGTTCCGCATCCAGGCCGAGCACCACGGGGAGGTTCAGGTCCGTGGTGACACGACCTCTCGTTTCTTCATGACGCCCGGGGAGGCCGCGTCGCTCGTGCTGTCGACGCTCGCCCAGGAGGATCCCGACGGAACGTTCGTGTTCGGAATGGGCGACCCCGTGCAGATCGTCCAGTTGGCCCAAGCCGTGATCGACGACATGGCTAGTGAAGCGGAGATCAGGATGACGGAACTGGAGGCTGGTGAGGCCCGCCACGAGAAACTGTTCAGTGACGACGAGGAGCCGGTCGAGACCTCGATCCCGGACGTTCACCGCGTGGTCCCGCCGCCGATCGACCGCGCAGCTGTCAGCGGCCGGCTCGGCGACCCGAGGGAGATCGTGTCCCTTGACCCGGAGGCGGCTCGGCGGCTGCTCGAAGAACTCGCCGCATGGTGACCGGGAGGCCCAGAGCGGTCGGGTCGACCTGGTGAGGGTTCTCCAGGTCATCCCGGGGACCGAGGGTCGCAATGAGATCCTCGAGTCGATCGTCAAGTCTGCAACCGGGGAGGTCGACCTCGAGTTCGCCACACTCGGTGATGGCGATGGTGAGTTCGCGGTCTTTCTCAGGGAGCATGGCATCCCGCTCCACGTGCTCGGTTCAGGACTCTCCTTGCGCCTGGCCGTTCGCCTCCGGGCCGCCGCCCGGCTCTCGGGTGCCGACGTGGTTCAGGCCCATGGACACGTCGCCGGTCGACTTCTGGCCCTCGCGACGGTCGGCTGGTCTGGCCGTCCGGCGACAGCGGTGGCCCGTCACCACAATCTCTTCCACCACATAGTCCGTAAGCGAATCAACGTCCTTGTCGATCGGCTGATCATCCGACGGGTAGACCTCATGGTGGCGAGTTCGACCAGCGTCGGTGACACACTCATCAGCGAGGGCTGCGCAATGGAGCGTTTGGCATTCGCCACGAACGGTCGCGACTGGGACAGGCAGTTGGACATGGATGCCGTCGATGCCCACCGGGCGACCCGTCGGGCGGCCCACCGACTGGTCGCCGTTGGCAACCTAAAGCTCGAGAAGGACTATCCGACGATGCTCCGGGCCATGGCCCGTCTCGTCGAGTCGGGTGTCGACGCCGAACTGGTCATCGCCGGCACGGGATCGCCGGAGGCGTGTCGCGAGCTCGATTCACTCGTTGCCGAGCTGGGTCTCGATGACCGCGTGAAGTTGGCCGACTGGGTCCCGGATGTTCTCGAGTTGATGCAATCCGCAGACGCCCTGGTGCACGCAAGCCTTGACGAGGCTTCGCCGCAGGCCGTATACGAGGCGGCTGGACTACAGGTGCCTGTGGTGGCGACGTGGGCGGGGGGTATCCGGGACATTCTCGGGCGCCATCAGGAGTTGGTTGTTCCCGGGGACGATCTGGAGTTGGCCTCCCAACTGGCCGATGTTCTGGGGGACCCTGATGGTTCGGCTCGTAGGGCGGAGCGGATAGCCGTGGACATCCGCGATCGCTACTCAAGCGCAAGGTGTGGTTCCTCTTACCTTCGGACGTGTCGACTCGCCGTGGCAAGGCGACACGGACAGCGGCACGCCGGGTGATCTTGTGAGGACCGGCGCAGGAGGGCGGGCGACCGTCGGTTCCAGAGCGGGCTACGGGGCCTGAGATGTGTGGGTTCGCGGGCCTCGTCGATCCGACGGGTCGACGTACCGCGGAAGATCTGCGGGAGTTGGCAGGAGCCATGGCCGATCGGCTGGTGCACCGTGGGCCCGACGACCAGGGAACGTGGGTGGGCGCCGATGCCGGTGTCGCGCTTGGCCATCGACGGCTCTCCGTGGTCGACCTGTCGGAGGCGGGACGTCAGCCCATGGTCTCGGCAGACGGCCATTGGACAATTGCCTACAACGGCGAGTTGTACAATGCCAACGAGTTGCGGAGCGCGGTGGGTCTGGGCGCCCGTGACCTCAGGGGGCACTCAGACACGGAGGTGCTCCTCGAGGCCATCGCCCGCCGGGGCGTCGAGCAGGCGGTCCGTCTGGCGGTGGGGATGTTCGCCTTCGCCGCATGGGATGCCGAAGGTCGGGAACTCTGGTTGGGTCGCGACCGGTTCGGCGAGAAACCGTTGTACTACGGACGCCATGGAGCGGCCCTGCTCTTCGGCTCCGAATTGAAGGCCCTCACCGCAGCGCCCGGTTTCAGCCCGTCCGTTGACCCGGACTCGCTGGTGGAACTCCTTCGTTGGTCCTGTGTCCCGGCCCCGTTGACCATCTTCCACGGGGTCTACAAGGTGCGTCCGGGTCATGTCGTACGATTCAACGCTTCGGGCGATCTCGTCGACGATTCGTCGTACTGGTCGGCGACCGACGCCGCTCAACGGGTGCCGGTGCATGGTCCGCGGGGTGAGGAGGCGGTCGACGAGTTGGCCGAACTCCTGAGCAGGACCGTTGGGTCCCGCATGGTCTCTGACGTTCCGCTGGGGGCGTTTCTCTCCGGTGGGATCGATTCGTCCACCATCGTGGCGATGATGGCCGGACGGTCGGCCCACCCGGTGAGGACGTTCACCATCGGCTTCACAGAGCCTGCCTACGACGAGTCGAACCATGCCAGAGCGGTGGCCGGGCACCTCGGGACGGATCACCACGAGTTGGTGGTCAGTCCGGGCGATGCGCGGGAGGTGATCCCGACTCTCCCGTCCATGTACGACGAGCCGTTCGCCGACTCTTCCCAGATCCCTACGTACCTGCTCAGCCGTCTTGCCCGAGAGCACGTGACTGTGGCCCTTTCGGGCGACGGTGGCGACGAGTTGTTCGGGGGCTATGACCGGTACCGGCACCTGGACCGCCTCCGCGGTGTCCACCGTCGGTGCCCGGGACCGGTTCGGCGCCTGGCAGCGGCAGCCATAGGCGGAATCTCGTCCGAGCGGTGGGACCGGTTGGGCGGGGGATCCCTCGGCCGACTGGGTCCGGAGGTGCTCCGGCGACGTCTGGGTCATCGCGCCCACAAGGTGGCCCGGGTGCTGCGAGCGGGTGGGGTGGAGGATGTCTATCGGGCGATGATGGCCGCCGAGAACGATGCCGGGTCCCTGGTACCGGGATCCACCGGCCGATCGAGCGATGCATTCGCGGGGGCTGGTGCTGCCGGTCGGTCGGGATTCGAGCAGGCCATGCTCATGGACACGTCCACCTACCTGCCCGATGACCTCCTGACCAAGGTGGATCGGGCTTCGATGGCGGTCAGTCTGGAGGTCAGGGTGCCCCTCCTGGATCCGACCCTCTTCGAGTTCGCGTGGGGTCTGCATCCGACGGACCGGGTTCGCGATGGAAACGGCAAGTGGGTGCTGCGGCGACTGCTCCACCGATACGTACTCCCCGAGATGGTGGAGCGACCGAAGATGGGCTTCGGGGTTCCGGTGGGGGCCTGGTTGCGCGGACCGCTTCGGGCGTGGGCGGACGAACTTCTGGAGCCTTCGCTGCTGGCCGAGCAGGGACACCTCGATCCTGCCGGTGTCACGGCCAGGTGGCGTGCCCATCGAGATCTCGGCGACGACCTGCTCTTCCAACTCTGGCCCATACTGATGTTCCAGGCGTGGTTGCAGGAGGTTCGTCCGTGAGCGTCGACGCCGGTGAGTCGGTGAGGGTGCTGCGCATCATCGCCCGCATGAACGTCGGTGGACCGGCGTGGCAGTCCAGCGTCCTGACCCGCGGTCTCGCCGGGCACGGTTACGAGACGCGTCTGCTGGCTGGTCGCGTTGACAAGGGAGAAGCCGACTTCGTCGCCCTCCGCGACCCCGACCTTCCGGTGGTTGACATCGAGGGGCTGGGCCGATCGGTTCGTATTGGTGGCGACCTGCGTGCCTTCGTGTCCATCTGTCGGGAGATCCGACGGTTCCGTCCGCACATCGTCCACACCCACACGGCAAAGGCCGGGGTTCTGGGTCGTTTGGCCGCCTTCGTCAACCGGGTGCCTGTACGGGTCCACACATTCCATGGACACGTGCTCCACGGGTACTTCTCACCACCGGTCAGCCGCCTGGTCCGCCTGGTCGAGCGGGTTCTGGCGCGAGGTACGACGGCCCTGGTGGCGGTGGGGGAGCGGGTACGGGACGAGTTGGTGGAGGCTGGGATCGGTCAACGGGACCGGTTCACTGCGATCGCTCCCGGAGTCGAAGAGCCGCCGGCCATCGATCGGGAGATTGCCCGGCAACTACTCGGCCTCCCGTTGGAGGTGCCGGTGGTGATGTTCGTCGGGCGTCTCACAGCGATCAAGCGTCCCGATCGTCTCGTCGAGGCATTCGGCATGGTCCTGGAGCGGATACCGGAGGCAGTGCTTGCGGTTGCCGGCGAGGGCGAACTTCTCGAAGAGGTCCGGCGTTCGGTCGAACGACTGGGGGACTCCGTTCGACTCCTCGGGTGGCAGTCCGACGTGGGTCGACTCTATGCGGCGGCTGACCTGGTGGTGATCAGTTCGGACAACGAGGGGATGCCCATGACCCTCATAGAGGCCGCGATGGCAGGAGTTCCCGGGGTTACGACGGATGTGGGCAGCGCGTCGGAGGTGGTGGTGCACGGCTCTACCGGCCTGGTCGTGGCCCCGGACGCCCGGGATCTGGCCGACGCCATCGTCGCACTCCTCGTCGACGATGACAGGCGGTCTGACATGGGCCGGGCGGCCGCCGAGCAGGCCATCGTCCGGTTCGGCGCCGCCCGCCTGGTGGCCGACCACGTGGCGCTCTACCGGCGAATTATCGCCTGCTGACCGGCGTGCGGACCGATCGGCCGGCGGCACCCTCCGGCGGCACCTTGGTTAGGCTCGCCTGATGCGCGCACTCATCACCGGAGGGTCGGGCTTCATCGGCTCGCACCTCGCTGATCGACTACTGGAGCGTGGGGACCAGGTCATCATCCTCGATGACCTGTCGACCGGTCGGCTGGCGAACATTGCACATCTCGACGGTGATCCGAACGCCGAGTTCGTCCTCGGCTCGGTACTCAATGCCGACCTGGTCGACCATGTCGTGTCGCGGGTCGATGTCGTCTACCACCTGGCGGCTGCGGTCGGCGTGAACCTGATCGTCGAGAAGCCGCTGGAGAGCTTGATGACCAACATCCGGGGGACCGAGATCGTCATCGAGAAGACCCACAAGTACGGCAAGAGGATTCTCGTTACTTCGACGTCTGAGGTCTATGGCAAGAACACTTCGGATCGGCTGTCCGAGGATGACGATCGCATCCTGGGGTCACCTCTGAAGAGCCGGTGGTCGTACTCGGAGGCCAAGGCGATCGACGAGATCCTCGCCTACACCTACTGGCGTGAGAAGGGGCTTGAGACGGTCATCGTGCGCCTCTTCAACACGGTCGGTCCTCGCCAGACCGGCAGCTACGGCATGGTCCTACCCCGCTTCGTGAGCCAGGCACTACGCGGCGAACCGATCACCGTATTCGGCGATGGGGCTCAGACCCGTTGCTTCTGCGGCGTCCAGGACATCGTCGGCGGGTTCCTCGCCCTGTCCGAGCATCCTGAGGCCTTCGGCCGGGTGTTCAACCTCGGTGGCTCCGAGGAGATCGCCATCACCGACCTCGCAAAGCGGGTCATCCACCTCACCGAGTCGACCAGCTCGATCGAATTCATCCCCTACGACATCGCGTATGAGGAGGGCTTCGAGGACATGGAACGTCGCGTTCCTGACACGACCCGTGCACATGAACTGGTGGGGTTCGCTCCAACCGCCGGTCTCGATGACATCATCCGGTCTGTGATCGAGGACCAGCGGCGCTAGGCGGAGCGACGATGACAAACACATGGTTGCAATACCTCGGGGTGTTCATCGCGTCGACTGCACTATGCATGGTCCTCTCGCCGGTCGCCATTGTCGTGGCGACCAGAATTGGGGCCCTGGACCGCCCGGGCGGCCACAAGAGCCACCGGTCGCCGGTGCCCTACCTCGGTGGAGTGGCGATCGTGATCGCGTTCTCTGGATCTGTTGCCGCCGCCGCCGCCCTCCAGCCATCGGACTTCATCCTGGCCGTGGAATCCGGGCGTGCCGAGTTGATCATCGTCCTACTCCTCGCCATCGGCCTCGCCATTGTGGGTCTGGCCGATGATCTTCGTAGCGTGTCCCCGGCAGTTCGTCTCGTGGCCGAGGTCCTCTGCGCGGTGCAGTTGTGGCGGATGGACGTCGGCATCACCGTCTCCGGTAATCAGACGGTCGACCTGTTCTTGACCATTCTGTGGGTGGTTGGCATCACCAACGCCTTCAACCTGTTGGACAACATGGACGGTCTCGCTGCCGGCCAGGCGGCGGTTTGCGCTATGACCATGTTCGCCGTCGCTGCTGCCAACGGCCAGTTCCTGGTGGCGTTCCTGGCCATCGGACTTGCGGGGTGCGCAACGGGATTCCTCCGGACCAATTTCCATCCGGCCCGGATCTACATGGGAGACGGGGGAGCGCTCTACCTGGGCTTCCTGATCGCCTATCTCGGCATCAAACTCCGGTTCGAGAGTTCGGTGTTGGAATCGTTCCTCGTGCCGGTGGTGGCGTGTGCCATCCCCGTCCTCGACACCACGTTGGTGACGGTATCTCGGGTCCGGTCAGGCCGAAGCCCGTTCCAGGGGGGTCAGGACCACATCAGCCACCGGCTGGTCAAGAGCGGCCTCCCGATTCCGGTTGCAGTCGGTCTGACGTATGTCGCCACGGCCGTCATCGGCGTCCTCTGCTTCGTGATAAGTCGTGTGGACCCGATCTCAGCCTGGATACTCGCCATCCTCGTCGCGGTGACCCTGGTGTGCGCCGGGATCCTCCTGTCGCTGGTCCCGGTCTATCCGGAGAGCCGTCAGCGACACTTTGTGATCGGCGAACGGTTGAACGGGGACTGAGATCCTACGGCCACTCAGTCGCCGGAGAGCCGTTGCCATGGTCGGGATGTCTCGAACCACCGGACGGTGGCCTCCAGGCCCTCGAGTAGCGGTGTCGGGCGGACGTCCGGAAAGAGGCGTAGCAGAGTCGACGAGTCCGCCTGGGAGCGTTGCACGTCACCGACCCGCGACGGCAGGTGCTCCCGGGGCAGGGGACGCTCCAGGATCTCCTCCAGATGGCCGATGACCTCCAGGAGGGAGACGTTCGACCCGAACGCGAGGTTCACGGGATCCAGGTGTACGACCCGACGACTCAGGGCGTCGACGATCACCTCGACGACGGAGCTGACGTAGGTGAAGTCCCGGCTCTGGGTTCCGTCGCCGTGGACCGGCAGGGGTTGGCCCTGGAAGGCGGCGGCGAGGAACGACGGGATGGCGGCAGCGTAGGCGTGGAGCGGCGGCTGTAGAGGCCCGAAGATGTTGAAGAAGCGCAGCGCCAGTACGGGGACCTCGTAACTGTGCCCCCATGCCAACGTGTAGGCCTCGGTGGCCAACTTGCTGGCGGCGTACGGGCTGACCGGACGGGTGGCCAGATTCTCATGTTTCGGAAGCACATCGTTGGCGCCGTAGACCGAGGAGGAGGAGGCCACGATCACGTGGACGTCGCCGGCCCGTCGCGCTGCCTCGAGGACTCGAACCGTTCCTGTGGCATTCGCCTCGTGGGCGGCCATCGGGTGTGCCACAGACCGGGGGACGGAGGAACGTGCCGCCAGGTGGACCACGGCTCCGGCGGCGGCGAACACCTCCTCCAAGAGGGCCTCGTCAAGAATCGACCCTTCGACGAGCGTGGTCCTGACTCCGTCCAGATTATCCCTGAACCCAAATGAGAGATCGTCCAGCACGATGGTCTCCGTCACCTCGGGGACATGCTCGAGGTGACGGACGAGGTTGGAACCGACGAAGCCGGCACCACCGGTCACGACAACCTTCATTGTTCAACAACCGCCATGGTGTGCTGCCCTCGGTGGTCTCGCCGGCTGTTCAGGCAACGAACCTATCGGACGTCGTGCGATGCCGACCGCCCGGTCGAGGTCCAGATTCGATCCGGGCGCCACTGGTACGGTTGCCGTCGGTTCGTCCGGCAGGTCGCCGGCGCTTCGGATGGCCCCATGGACTCATTATTCAACGGGTATTCCTGTGACCTCCCCGGCTCCGTGGTCAATGGAACGGGCGACCTACGACATGGTGGTGGCCCTGATGAGGTAGGCGACCCGATCTCCGGCCGGTTCGACACCGCATGAGGATCCTCAGCACGGCGTTGGCCGGAGTACACGTGGTGGCGCCGGAGGTTCATCGCGATGACCGGGGTGAGTTCTGGCGGTCCTACTGTCGGAGGGAGTTGGCCGCTGCTGGTGTGACCTTCGACGTCCACCAGAGCAACGTGTCGGTGAACCGCTCCAGACACACGCTTCGCGGATTCCACTTCCAGCGGCCGCCGTCAACGGAAAAGAAGGTCCTGACAGTGCTCACCGGGTCCGCCCATGTGGTGATCGTGGACGTACGCCAGGGATCACCGACCTATCTTGGCCACGTGGCATTCGAGTTCGGTGGTGGAGACCGGCGCTCCCTGATCGTCGCCGAGGGATGCGCTACGGGTTTCCTGACGCTTGTGGACGAGACCATCGTCCACTACCAGATGGGAGACGTGTACCGGCCGGAAGGCGACGCTGGCATCCGGTACGACGATCCGGCGATCGGAGTCGTCTGGCCGGCGCCCCCGGCTGTCATCTCGGCCCGGGATGCGGCGTTCGGACCGCTGGATCACCCAGGTGAACGGTCGTGACCAGAGCACTCGGCTGCACCGGGCTGGAGAACGTTGCGTGGTCAGCGTGATCAGGTCGTCCCATAGGATCATGGCCATGTCGTATCTCTGGCGTCGCTGATCGGTGGAACGGTGACCGGGTGAACAGATCAACCGCGATCGACGTCCTCTACCTGACGGACCTGCGATTTCCGGGCGGCTCATCGTCCAGCCTCGTCGAGGAGACGCGGGCTGCTGTCGCCGCCGGCTATCGGGTCGGGGTACTCCATTGTCGGTCGTCGAGCCTCAATGCCGAGCGGACCTTCCATCCGGAGGTACGTACCCTGATCGACGACGGCAGGTTGCTCCTGATTCGCCCGGGTGAGCCGGTCAGATGTGGTGTCGTCATCGTCAAGCACCCTACGATCATGGTCGAACCGATGGGTGGCCGACTCCCGGTGCGGACCGAGTCGGTGATGGCGTTCATCGGACAGGTTCCGGTCGATGCTGACGGCACCGTCTACTACGAGCCGTCGGTGGTCCATGAGAACATCACGGAGGCCCTCGGAGAGGCGGCTGTCTGGCATCCGGTCAGCCCGACGGTTCGTTCGCGCCTGGAGGGCACGGGGGTCCCGTTGGCGACGCGGGACTGGGTGGAGGTCATCGACCCGGGCCCCTGGTCGACCGAGCGAAGTGGCCCTACCGGGGAGCGGCCGATCATCGGACGGCATGGGCGCCCGAGCTTTCTAAAGTGGCCCGACGATCCGGAGGATCTTGCAGCCGTCTATCCACTCGATGGCCGGGCCACGGTGCGTGTCCTTGGTGGAACGGACGGTCTCGAGGCTGTGCTGGACGAGGTTCCGCGCTCCTGGGAGGTCCTGGAATTCGGCTCGGTTGATCCCCGGGTCTTTCTCGCCGGGGTGGACTTCTTCGTCTACTTCCACCATCGGGACCTGGTGGAGGCGTTCGGCAGGACGATCATCGAGGCGCTTTCCGCCGGGTGCGTGGCTGTCCTCCCACCCCACTTCCGGGATCTCTTCGGCGAGGCCTGCGTATACGCCGAGCCGGGGGACGTCCGATCACTGGTCCACGGTATGCACGCAGATCCGGTCGCGTTCCTCGAGCAGTCACGGAGGGGCGTCGATGAGGTGGTCAGGCGGTTCTCCCACCAGGCACATGTCGACAGGATCCGTGATCTGGTCGGTGGGCCGTCCGCACACGGTGACCGGGCTGCGCCCTCCGGGCGTACAACCCAGGGTCTGGCCTCCCAGCGACCAACGGTCCTGGTTTCCTGCATCGGCGCCGGGCCCGCCCGAACCGCTGAGGCGATCAGGGCGGTGGTCGCCCACCGGGATCGGGAGACGGGGTTCAGTCCCGTGGTGGTGTGCGATGTGGCCGCTCCACTGGTGACAAGCCACCTCGACGAGGATCTGCTGCTCGACGCAGGTTCCCGATGGTTCGTCGGATCGCAGACCGGCATCGTGGTCGAGCCCGTCGAGGCCAGGGAGTCGTTCGACGGCGAAGGATCGTGGGAGAACCACCTGCTCGAGCAGCTCCGGCGGATCGTGCAGCGGCACCGGGTCTCATCACTCACCGTGGCCGATCCGGCGGCTGAATCCGCGTGGTTGGTGCTCCAGACCAGGCCGTGGTCCGTGCCCAGCCCGAATTGACCACGCTACCGCTCGCACTGCGTGGTCGGTTGCTAGCCTCGGTCCGCCGTCAGGTCGACCGTGGCCTGCACCGCTCGAAACCCACCCTCTCGCCGCCTGTCGGATCGGATATCCATGGGAACTGCACTCACCGTCGTCGGCCTCGGCTACGTCGGCCTTCCGCTGGCTCAGGAGGCATGTAGGTCTGGCTTCGACGTCGTCGGCCTGGACGTGTCAGAGGCGATCGTGGAGGACCTGAACAGCGGGATCTCCCACATCGATGACCTGTCTGCCGATGATGTGGCGACGATGCTGGCCGCCGGCTTCCGAGCAACGACCGATGCTGGATGCGTGTCCTCCTCGCAAGTGGTCGTCATCTGCGTTCCGACGCCGCTCTCCGGTGATGGGACCCCCGATCTCGCTGCCGTGGTGTCGGCAACGACAGCCGTAGGTGCTCGCATGACCCCGGGAACCCTGGTGGTCCTCGAATCGACCACGTATCCGGGGACGACGGACACTACGGTCGGGCCGCTTCTGGAGGAGTTGAGCGGCCTGACGGCAGGGGTGGATTTCGCCCTCGCCTATTCACCGGAGCGAATCGATCCAGGCAATCCCGTCTATGGGCTCCGCAACACCCCGAAGGTCGTCGGCGGGCTCACCGCCGAGTGCACCGAGCGGGCCGTGTCGTTCTACGGCGAATTGGTGGACACGGTCGTGCCGACCGTCGGCATGCGGGAGGCCGAGTTGGCGAAGCTCCTCGAGAACACCTATCGACACGTGAACATCGCGCTCATGAACGAGTTGGCGGTGTTCTGCCATGAACTCGGTGTCGACCTGTGGGCGTCGATAGAGGCAGCCAAGACCAAGCCGTTCGGCTTTCAGGCCTTCTATCCGGGACCCGGGGTGGGCGGGCACTGCATCCCGATCGATCCGAACTACCTGTCGTGGGTCGTTCGGTCGCTGGGCTACAGGTTCCGGTTCGTGGAACTGGCGCAGGAGGTATCCGAGCGCATGCCCGCCTATGTGGCCAAACGCGTGCAGGAGGCCCTGAACACCGATCGCAAGGCGGTTAACGGAGCCGACATCCTGGTCCTGGGGGTGTCCTACAAACCCAACGTGAGCGATCAACGGGAGACGCCGGCGAGGCCGCTGGTCAAGCTTTTGCGGGAGATGGGCGCAGATGTCCGTTACAACGATCCGCACGTGGATGAGTTTCGTGTCGACGGTGACCTGGTGGAGGCTGCGGACGACCTCGCAACAGCCGTGTCCGAGGCGGACATCGTCGTTCTCCTGCAACCCCACCGACTGATCCTCGAAGCGGACGTCATGGGTGCTGCGCGACGGATTTTCGACACAAGCGGAGTCCTCGACGGGCCCAACGTCGAACGGCTCTAACGCCAGGGCAATGCGGGTACTCGTCGCGACCGTGGTCCACCGGTCGGATGACGCTCGCATCTTCCACCGGCAGATCACCGCCCTGCTCGACGCGGGCCATGAGGTTGTGTACGTGGCTCCCGGTCCACCTGCGGACCATGCGGTGGGGGAGCGCCTTCGGCTGTGTCACGTACCGAGATCCCGGGGATGGCACCGGCTCGGCGCCCTGGTCGCAGCGGCACGCGTCCTGAGGATCGAATCGCCATCGGCCGACCTGACGATCGTGCACGACCCGGAGTTGACGATCCTGGCCGGGATGATCCGGTCTCCCCGCATCTGGGACGTACACGAGGACCTGGAGGCTCAGATCGGGGACAAGCCATGGATACCGCGGCCGCTGGTTCCGTTGGCGCGGACGACTGCCCGCGCGATCGTGCGGTTCGCTGAGCGCAGGTTCTCGTTGCTCCTTGCCGAGGACCGCTATGTCGAGCGTCTCGGTAGCCAGGTCGTAGTTCGCAACCACCCGGTTGTGCCGGACCGGGTCCGCCCGTCGGAGTTCGGTCGGGTCGTGTACGTGGGCCGCGTGTCAAGGGGCCGGGGACTGGATGCGCTGGTGTCTCTGGGGTCGATTCTCGGAGGGACGTGCTCGGTCGAGGTGATCGGCGAGGTCGATCCATCGTGTCGGGAAGCGGTGGCGGATGTTCCGCCGGGGTTGATCATGCACGGTTCCATGCCGAATCCGGTGGCCCTCGACCTGGTCGAGGGCGCGACAGCCGGCCTCTGCCTGCTCCGCGACCTGCCCAACTACCGACACTCGGTGCCGACGAAGATTCTCGAGTACATGGCACGAGGCGTCCCGGTGATCACGACACCGCTCCCGGAGGCGCGGGCGATCGTCGAACGACACGGTTGTGGCATCGTCGTGCCCTTCGACGACCCGGCCGCCGTCGTCACGGCCATCCGGTCACTCCGGGATGACGACCTCCGGACCCGGCTGGCGTCCAACGGCCGACGGGCCGCTGCCGCCCACTTCGACGGAGCGGTGGAGTCCCTGCGATTCGTGGCCCATTGCGAGATGACGGCTTCGCTCTGAACAGTGGGGACCGATGGGCATCTCAGATGGCCCAGGGTGGAGTCCACCGGGGATGGTCGGCGGTCAGGAACCCGCCACCGTCAAGGTCGAGGTTGGGGCTGTAGGCGGGGTCGTCCTCCAGGATCGACCCCCAGCGGGCCTGCATTACCTCGATCTCCCCGCGGAGTCGGTCGTTGTGGGCCGGGTCCTCGTCAGGGCCACGGCTGGCCGACTCGTGGTGGAGTAGGACCGCGTGGGGGGTGAACAACACCCGATACCCCGCGCTTCTGGCTCGCAGGCAGAGATCGACGTCGTTGTAGGCGACCCCGAGGTGATCCTGGTCCATCCCGCCGAGCAGGTCCCATGTGGTCCGACGGATACCGAGGCATGCGCCGGTGACCGCAGCCACCTCGTGGGCGACGGTGAGACGTCCGTGGTACCCGTGGTCTCCGTGGCGGCGGTGCTTGTGGCCGTGGCCCATCAGGCCACCCAGCCCGGGGTGTACCCCCGCGTGCTGGATGGTCCGGTCGCCGAACAGCAGGGGCGCGCCCACTATGCCCACCTCATCGCGTGTGAGGTGTCCAGCCATCTCGGTGAGCCAACCGGGATCGATTACCTCCGTGTCGTTGTTCAACAGGCAGAGGTAGTCACCTGTGGATGCCTCCACCGCCTGGTTCATCATGGACGCGTAGTTGAACGGACCTGTGTGGGTGATGACCGTGCTATCGGGACGTTCGGAGATGCGGTCGATTATCCGTCTGGCCCGCCTCTGGCGTGAGTCGTGGTCCACCAGGACCAACTCGACGTCGGGGTACCGCGTGATGGACAGGAGGCTGTCGATACAGCGTTCGAGAAGTCGACCGTGATCACGGGTCGGGATGAGGATCGACACCCGGGGAGCGGGATCCGGGACCGGCCACCTGATTCGGAGCGAGGATCCGTCTGTGGCCCGTTCGATGGTCGTGCCGGGGTGCCATCGACGGAGCCTGGTCGAGAGCTCCTGTACCTCCGCCTGATCTGACTGCCGGGTCGGCCCGCGTACCCGGCTGCAGAACGGGAAGGGGAGGTGGCACACCTCCGAGCCGGCGAGAGCCAGCGCGAGTTCCATGGTCAGTTTGCGGATCGACGCGAATGGTGGCCCGAGGTCCCCCAGGGTCTGTCGTGCGATGGCGAACGTGTGGTCGACCAGTCCCTGGGCGAGCACCAGGTCGGGATTCCATGGAGGCTTGAAGTTGGGGTTCTGGTGGAGACCCGAGGCGTCCAGCAGGTCGTCATCCGTGTAGACGAGCGTGAATCTCGAATCGGCCGCCACCCGGAGGGCGATGGCTGCGAGAGCAGCCTCGTGGAGCCGGTCCTCCGGGTGAAGGAACATGAGCCAGTCGCCGGTGGCGTCGTTGAGTAGTCGGTTCGGAAGCATTCCAGGTCGCAGCGACGTCGCGGTCATGGAGATCCGTCGCACCCGGGAGTCTCCACAGTCGAGTTCCCGGAGGGACGCCTCGGGAATCGACGGATCGGTGTAGGCCACTAATTCCCAGTCGACATGCACCTGGTCCATGAGCGAACCGACGAGTCCCGGAAGGTCGGCGACGTCTCGCCGACCGACCGAGACGACGACCGTCACACGGATCAGATCACCGACCTTGACCAGTCGCCTACCCAGGATGAGCCGCTCGCGATCCGAGAGGAGCGCATGTCGCGCCCACCACTCGGCGTGTTCGATCGGCCGGAAGGGAACCCGGGAGCGACGGTGGCGATCGGCGATTCGCCTTCCCAGCCCGTGGAGGTTCCCACGCCGCATCAGGGAGATCGCAGTTCCCAGTTGGCGCCTCATGGAGGTGCTCATGCCGCTGGTTTCGGTGGCTGGAGTGGCAGGATCAGGGCAATGTACGACGGTCGGAGAATGATCGGCGATCCTATGGGATTGCGGTCAGACAGTGTGTGGCTCGCCCTGATGCCGGTGCAGGTGGTCCGACTCCGTGTCCGCTCAGTCGGCGTAGCCGGAGAGGGAGGTGCGCATGTTTCCGGTCATTGACACGGGCAGCAGGCCTCTGTCTGAACTCCTCCCTCGCCTCTGGGCGCACCTCTCGCGGCGGCGGCGGCGGCAGTTCGTGGCGGTTGTCCTGGCCGCAGTGGTCAGCGCCGGTATGGAGATGGCGAGCCTGGGATCCGTGCTTCCGTTCATCGCAGTGCTCGTCGATCCCGACATGGCGCTGGATCATGCGATCGTGGCCCGTCTGGCTGGCGTTCTGGGCATTGAGTCCACCGGGGACCTCGTCATCCCGTTGACCGTGGGATTCGTCGGACTTGCGGTCGTGGCTGCCGGGTTCCGCCTGGCGGTCCTCTGGCTCGGGATCCGTTTCGCGGTTGCGACGGGGGCCGATCTGAACGCCGAGGTCTACCTGCGGACGCTCCACCAGCCATATCCGGTTCACATGTCCCGTAGTTCCAGCGAGGTCATCAGCGGCATCGTGGACAAGGTCGAGGTGGTGGGCGGCGGCGTGCTCTTCCCGATCCAGACCATCATCACCTCAGTAATGATGATCATGGCGATCCTAATCACCCTCATGCTGGTGGATCCGCTCGTGGCGGTCGGAACCATGATCGGATTCGGTGGGGCCTACGCTGTTATCAGCGTGGTTTCTCGCCACCGTCTCCGTCGTCACGGCACCCTCATCGCAGAGAAGCAGACCCTGGTTCTCAGCAACCTCCAGGAGGGACTCGGAGGCATCAGGGACGTGCTGCTGGACGGTACCCAGCCGGTATTCGCTGAGTCGTACAGGCAGGTGGACCGCCCACTTCGCCGGGCGGTAGGTGATATCCAGTTCATAGTCACGGCTCCACGCTTCGTGATGGAGGCGGTCGGAATGATCGTGATCGCGGTCCTGGCGTTCGTCCTCTCAAGACAGGTGGGTGGTGTCGCGGGAGCCCTCCCGGTCCTCGGCGCGCTGGCTCTCGGTGGCCAGCGCATCATGCCGGCGCTCCAGATGGCCTTCGCGTCCTGGTCGATGATCGTCAGTAAGCGGGCCCACCTGGATGAGGCCATTCGGCTTCTCGAGCAGCCCCTTCCGGAGGGCTACGACGAGGAGGCGCCCGCTGCACGGGGGGTCGATGACGTGGTGCGATTCCGTGACGTCAGCTTCCGATATGCGCAGGACGAGCCGTGGGTCCTCGAGGGGATCAACCTGGATATTCCGGCCGGTTCTTCGCTGGGCGTGGTCGGTGGCACAGGGAGCGGGAAGAGCACCCTCCTGGACGTCTTCATGGGGCTGCTCACGCCGCAGGAGGGGTCGGTGACCATCGATGGAGAGGTGTTGACCGACCGACGTTGCAGATCCTGGCAACGGGCGGTCGCCCATGTGCCCCAGCACATCTTCCTGGCAGACACGACGATTGCCAACAACATCGCCTTCGGCTTCGGAGAGGAGCTGATTGATGTCGACCGGGTGGTGGCCGCAGCTCGACAGGCGAGCATTGACGAGTTAATCAGAGGCAGGGTCGGGGGATACGACGCCAGAATCGGTGAGCGGGGCATCCGGCTCTCGGGCGGACAGCGCCAGCGGCTCGGTATCGCCAGGGCCCTCTACCGGACCGCCAGCGTGCTGGTGTTGGACGAGGCGACCAGTGCCCTCGACGCAGCGACCGAGAGCAAGGTCATCGACGCCATCAAGGCCGCAGACAGTTTGGCGATTGTGGTGATCGTCGCCCATCGTCTGGGCACCGTGCGGCACTGTGACCTGATAGTCGAACTCTCGGATGGACGGGTGACCGCATTCGGAACGTATGAGGAACTCATGGAGACCAGCCCGAGTTTCCGATTCGCTGCGGGCAGCGGGGAAACCGGCTGGTCGACCCGGCAGAAAGGTGTCGATCGGGAGCGGTTCGGAGATGGCGACCCACAATGACGGGATCCACTACTGGCCGGTTTCTGGTCACGACGGCACTAGAGGAGTCATGGCCAACCGCCAACCGTCCGATCTGGTGGGCGACATCGTCGACGAGATTCGGGATCTGGCGGATGGCCGCCATGGACGATTCAGGATCGGTCCGACTTCATCCGGGTGACCGGTTCGTGTCCAGGGAGCAGCGGACCATTCCCCGGTAGCCTCACACTTTGTGCGACCTACACGATTCGTGATCATTGGCGGTGGCCCTGGCGGCAATACCGCGGCCAGCTACGCGGCCCGCCACGGTGCCGAGGTCGTCATGATCGAGAAGGACATCGTCGGCGGTGCCGCCCACCTCTGGGACTGCATCCCGTCGAAGGCCATGATCGCCACAGGCGGTGCCATGTCTTTCCTGGCGAGGGCCCAGGGGATGGGCCTGGGTGACGTCAGCCCGCGGATCGACGTCGACAACCTGGCCGCCCGCCTGGCCAGCATCGAGGACCGCATACACCGGTCCACCCGGTCGTTGCTGGAGAACCAGAGCGTGCACCTCATAGAGGGAACCGGCATGCTCAAGGGCCCCCACCAGGTGGTTGCCGAGACCGCCGACGGCCTCAAGGAGATCGAAGCCGACGTGGTCGTGCTCTCCACCGGCAGCCGACCCCGGATCCCCGACTGGGCTCCGGTCGACGGCGAGCGCATCCTCACCACCCGCGAGGCCTACCCGCCGGCCGAGATGCCCGACCACCTGGTCGTCGTCGGCTCCGGCGTCACCGGCGTGGAGTTCGTCCACATGTTCAAGTCCTTCGGCTGCGAGGTGACCCTCGTGGTTAGCCGCCAGCAGGTCTTGCCAGCCAAGGATCCCGAGGTGGCTGCCGCCCTCGAATCCGACTTCCTGCG